>Ga0209278_1000117_pt1 | contig 113461 bp, 89 predicted proteins | sample JI81BgreenDNA_FD_187504 | JGI IMG/M metagenome (GOLD analysis project Ga0209278, IMG submission 187504) | Wastewater effluent complex algal communities from Wisconsin, to seasonally profile nutrient transformation and Carbon sequestration -... | ecosystem: Engineered > WWTP > Effluent > Algae... | reverse complement strand
TGAATAATATCGTCCACTCCAGCTTTGCTAATTAAAAAGCTTGAAATACCAATTTTATTATCGAGATTAAAGTCATTGAAAATTTTTGGTCTTCTTAAGTCAAAACCAATAATTAAAGTAGGTTGACCCGCCAAAGCCATAATGGTGGCAATGTTCATGGCACAGAATGTTTTTCCTTCACCTGAAACGGAAGATGTAACCAATATGGTTTTACAATCGTCCACTTCTCGGTTAAAAGATTCTACATAATTTAAATTGGCTCTTACAATCCTGAATGCTTCTGAAATTACTGAATATGGTTTGTCATAAACCACTAAGTTGCTAAACACCGGATTATGCCCAATAGTGCCTATAATTGGAATTTTGGTTAAGTTTTCAGCTTCTTGTATTGATGAAATTGTACTTTTAAAGAACACCAATGAAAAAATAATTACCAAAGGAATTAATAAACCAATTCCCGCAGCGGTTGAATAAATTTTACTGGCTATTGGGGCAATTGGAGCTTGACCTAAATCTTTTGCAGCATCCAAAACTTTTGTATTGGCAACATTTGCTGCCTTCAACATCCCTGTTTCTGCTCTTCTTTGCAACAAATAATTATATTGTTTATCAGAAATGTCATATTTCCTTTTTACATTAATAAACATTCGTTCAGTAATAGGTAAACTTTTCATTTTCACTTCTAACTGACTCAATTTTTTGCTGATTTCATCTAATTGAATTTGAGTGGCTTTTTTCAAGTTTTTAGCACTCTCCATCATGCCCTTTTTGGTCGATTCAATTTGATCGTCCAATCTGGTAATCAAAGGATTTTCAGCACTTACATTGCTTTTAAGTCTTTCTTTATTCAAACTTAATTGAATCATTGTATTCACCATTCCGCTCAGGGAAACATCTTCAATACCCATCATTGTGGGTACTATAATATCTTGATAATTATGCTCTTTATTAATGTATTCAACCAAATAGTCGTAATACTTCATATTGAAATCAGTCGTGTTTTTTTGATTTTCTAATGATGCATATTGTGCATAAATTCCTTGTGCCTCGCTCGATAAATCAAAAACCATGTTTTCTTCTCTGAAATCATCTAAACTGCTTTCAGCCACATTTAAAGTATCTCTAACAAAAGCCAATTGTTTATCAATAAACTCAATTGTTCTTTCGATAGATTCATTCTTTTGAGCAATTTCATACAGTTCGTATTCTTTCACTGATTCATTCAAAAATGCTGCAATTTTATTTTTATTATTTCCTTGAATGGTTAATTTTAAAATTGAGCTTTCTTTATTCAACAAACCTACTTTAATGGCATTGCTATAGGTTCTAACTAAAGAATTATAATCTAAAAATTGTAAAATTTTTCTATCACCAATTTCCGAACGATTGTTGACTCTGATTCGCATAAAATCGGTTTCAATCCATTCACCGAAATTGAATTCTTTTTCAATTTCTTTTTTGTTTAAATTGATAGTTTTGGAGCCTTCTCCATTGTATTTTATTAAACTTACTGTGTTTACGTCTTCATCTTCTAAAATAATTTTGAATTTTTTTTCAGCAGTTTTTTCAAAAATCATCTTTACGTTAAGAGGCTGAAAATGGCTTTTATCAAACTCAACCTGAAAACTACCTCCACCATAATAATCGCCTTTGTTTATTCTTCCATCTTGAAACATAACAAGTTCAAAATCTAAATTTTTGATAACCTTTTCAACATGAGATCGCGATGAAAAAACTGCCATAGTTGTGTTTATCATGTCGGTTTTACCACCATAATTAAAAACTACAGAAATGTTTTGTTGAATCATTGAGTTTCTATCATCCTTAAAACTAACAGTAGAAAACACTTCATAAACTGGTAAAGTGTATCTATTAATTGCATAAGCAATGCTCAAAGAAATTACTAAACCTAAGGCAATAAGCCACCACTTTTCGAGTAATTTAATGATGTATAACCTTACATCTATCGAACTGCCAGATTCTTCTTGTTCATTTGAATCTTTGTATTCCGAATTTGCTTCCGCCATTATCTCTGGAATAAATTAATCAATAATAAAGTTGTAGTTAAAACACTAGTAACTGCCGTGAGTGTTTGTAAAGCATTCGTACCAAAACCAAGCACTCTTCTTTTCAAAGGCTCTGCGTAAATCAAATCATTGGGTTGAATGAAATAATAAGGGCTATTAATAATATTTTTATCAAGCAAATCAACTTCAAAAAGTTTGGAACCTTCAGGATATTGCCTTAATAATTTGATTTTATCTCTTTTAGCTAAAATTGTAAAATCTCCACTCATAGCAATAGCTTCGAAAATGGTTAATTGTTTTTGAAGCGCTAAATTTTTGCCAGGCGAATTAAATTCACCAAGTGTGGTAAATCTAACCCCGCCAATCCTAACATCCAATCTTAGACTATTAAAATAGCGAGATAAAGAATCGGAAATGGTTTTTTTGGCTTCTGTGAGCGTTTTATTGTAAACATAAACACTACCAGCCACCGGCAAATCAATATAACCCAAATCGCTGATGGTATAACCTGTAAAAAAGAATATGTCCATAGCTCCCATCATTTGTCCTCCACCTCCCATTCTACGGAGAGCGGAACCACTGTTGGTGTTAAACAAATCATCGGCTTCTTTTTCTGTACTATACACTTTTACTTCCAAAATGTCATTTTTTTGAATCCTATATTCTTCCATATTGTATGGATGAAGCAGGGAATCAGCAATTTTAACTTCTGTTTTTTCTTGAAAGTAAACAACTTTTTTATTTCCTATACATGAACTTAAAACTAAAGTTGCAAAAAGTATAAAAATGAAAGGATAATATTTGTTCAAAAACATGATTTGGCCTAAAGTGGCGAATGTATTTATTTAAAATGAAAGGTACAAAAAAGAAATAATTGAAATCTCAATTCATTAAACCTGACGAGAGATTTCAATTATTTAATTCGGAATTTTTATTTAATTGCATCTGCAAATTTACCTGAAATGCCAATTCTGATGGCAAATCCATTGTATTTAAAATCAGAAAATGAATTGATAAATTCTAATCGCATAAATCTAAAAATATTGTCTAATCCGTAACCAAACTCTGTGTAATTTATGTTGGATGTATGTAAGTAGTTAAATATTAAATTTTCTTTGAGTCCTAACATTCTCACTGCTGCAATTTGAGTGACTAAAAACTTTCGGGTTTGATAATGTACAAATGTTTCGGCAAAATAATTTTTAGTAGAATAGTTGTAATAATTCAGCATTCTGTAACCTGTGGTTTTGGTTTGAAAAATGGTTTGATTTCCCATAAAATGCTTAAAATCTGCGAAATAAACACTATTGTTATTCAAAAAATAACCACCATTTAAACCCATGTTAATATCACCTCTAATACCCCATTCGAAACTGTGGTAAATACCAGCCTCTATTAAATCAAAATCGACATTGCTTCCTAAAATATCTTTCCAGCCTTTTTTGTATCCAAAGCTTATTTCAGGATTCAGACTTTCACTTCTAATATACTTCTTACCATTTTCCATGTAATACTTTTTCCAAGGAGTGGCTTTAAAACTCACATGGGTAATAAGCGCGTCATTTATATCAAAGTCTGTATTTGGCAATTCTATATTTTCTGGCGAGTTGCTGGTAAATTCGCGTGTTTTCCAGCTCCAAAACGATTGCGCGTAAGGCGAATTTTTCAAACGGTAACGAGTAGCAAATTCTGTATTAAAATTAATTTTTAATTCTGGATTTAAACGCTGATTCCAATCAAATTTTAGGTATTCTTTCTCATAAATTTTGGCAAAATTTCTTTCAAAGGTCAAACTAGCCATTGTGTTTAAGGTATAACTAATGGGGTTTTTGTCATTAAATTGACTTATATATCTTCCTCCTTCAATTGAAAAATTGCCTTTGTTTTTACCATAATCATATTGAATTATGCCTCTACCCGAAAACCAATCTCTTGCAAATGAGTACCTACCAATTGGCGAAATGGTAAGTTTGTGTTTGTTTTTAAATCGTTTCACCAAATCAAATTGAACATCTAAGGCATAACCTTCAACAGTATTAAATTGCAAACCCATTAATGGTGACACATATTTTATGGTGGTAGTTGAATCTATTTTAAATGTTTTACCAAAAATTAGGTCATTAAAACTAAAAAATGAATTTTTCTTCTTTTTAGAATCATTTGAATTTTTATTTTTATTTCCAATAGAAATTGTATCACCACTTACATTAATCGCATTGTTTTTTATTACACTATCTTTTCTGTCATAACTTTTAATTTCTCTTTCCGAAAGTGGAATTGCCCTTGCTTCTGCCCAAAAAGCACTGTCCATTTTATAGGCATTTGAGTCAATTTTCATTTCTGTTCTGTACTCAATTTCTGGCATAGTATCTTTTTTCTTTTCTTCTTTTTCAAACTGATTCATCAGTTTTTTCATGTCTTTTCGGGTCAATTTTTTTTCACCCGAAAGCAAGGCTTCCATTTCCTTATCGTTATTTTTATCAATGGTTTTTAACCGAGTAGCTTCTGGAATTTTTTCCTCTTCGGTTTTTTCATCAATCAATTCTTTTGGAGCTTTTAAATTTGGATTGAGCTTTATTTTATAATTGCTTGCCGAGGTTTGATATTTTCCTTCAAAAGAAAATCCATAAATACTGCCTGAAACATTAAAATTTTGTGAGGCTGGCATCCAAACACCTGTTTGTACCTCACTAAAAATTTGACCAATATTAATTTTAAAACCTTCTTTAAAAGTGGTTAAACTTAAACTGTGCACACACCACAAATTATCAACTATGTAAATACTTCCAGTAAACACATCATCGCCATTGGAACGAGGAATTACTTTTATTTTACTCACCATGTTTTGGCCATCAAAAAAACTTCCATCTAACACAAATCTGTAATAAGCAAAAGCTTTTGGCGAAAGCGGAGAAATAGCACCATTAATATCTGAATTATAAATATTTCCACGGATATAATTCATTGGACTTGGCGCGCCATCTGGAATGGTTGACCGAACAGAAATTACTCTTTCTTTAAATGTACTTGGTGCAATGTAGGTGATGTCAGAAATATTCTCCACCATATAAACAGTGCTTGTGTCTAAACCTTCTTCTTTTAAGGTTTTACGTAATAAAAAAGGAACTTTTTTAATTCTTCCAGAGCCTTTTACATAAACCCTAGTTTCATATTCTTGCACTTGAAATTGATAAAACTTGGCCATGGCTACGGCTTTTCGAATAATTACATAAGCCGGATCTTCACCTTTCGATTTTATTTTCACCTCACCCAAACTGTAGCTTATTGGCGTAAGAACCACATTTAAATCAACAAATCCTTCCTTTACAATTACTTTTTGGGTGGCACTTTGGTAACCTAGATATTGAAAAACAATGTTATAAGTTCCTGGCTTTAATTTAATTTCATAAAAAGCATCGGCATTGGTAGATGTTCCCGATTGCGTTTCTTTAACATAAATTCCTGCAAATGGCAATGGTTCCCCTTTAGCATCAATAAGTTTGCCTCTAACACCTTGCGATTTTACAATAAATGGAACTAATAAAAACAATAATAAAGTTGAAATTTTCATGTTTAAGTTTTGATTTTCGAGCTTAACAATTATTGTGCAATTTTTAAGACATTTTAATATTGGTAAATATAAATGCAATCTGAAATGAAAATAAAACCTTTCATAATATTTCGAAGCATTTTTTTAATTGAAATTTCTGGCAATAATGAGTTCTAACTGATTTTTATAATCAACAAATCAATAATATTGAAGTCTCAAATTTTAAATTTATGCTGAGCGATATTGAAATTGCACGAAAAATTGAACTTAAACCTATTCAACAAATTGCTGAAAAAATTGGAATAAATAATGAAGATTTAATTCCTTACGGCAAATACAAAGCAAAACTTCCACTCACTTATATAAACGAAGAAAAAATTAAAAAAAGTAATCTGATTTTGGTGTCAGCCATTACACCAACTCCTGCAGGAGAAGGAAAAACTACTACATCAGTTGGACTAAATGAAGGATTAAACAAAATTGGTTTACAATCAACTGTGGTTTTGCGTGAACCATCTTTGGGACCAGTTTTTGGAATGAAAGGTGGCGCAACAGGCGGAGGAATGGCGCAAGTTGTGCCAATGGAAGACATTAATTTGCACTTTACTGGCGATTTTGCAGCCGTTGAAAAAGCTCATAATTTATTATCTGCTTTGATTGATAATGCCATTCAAGCTAAAAATCCTTTGGTTCATATTGACCCGCGAACTGTGGTTTGGAAAAGAGTTTTGGATATGAACGATCGTGCCCTCAGAAACATCATTGTTGCCCTTGGCGGAAAATCAAATGGTTTTCCTAGAGAAAGTGGTTTCGATATTGCCGTAGCTTCTGAAGTAATGGCCATTTTATGTCTTTCGAAAAATATCAGCGATTTAAAAAATCGTTTGGGGAACATTTATATTGGAAAAGATTTTGAAGGAAATCCGATTTATGCCCGCGATTTGAAAGCAAATGGAGCAATGGCTGTTTTGCTAAAAGATGCCATTTTGCCCAATTTAGTCCAAACTTTAGAAGGCAATCCGGCTATTATTCATGGTGGACCATTTGCTAATATTGCCCAAGGTACTAACACACTTTTGGCCACCAAAACTGCTATGAGTTTATCAGACTATGTGGTTACTGAAGCTGGATTTGCTTTTGATTTAGGTGGCGAAAAATTTCTGGATATTAAATGTCGATTGGGAGAAATTCAACCTAAATTAGTGGTTTTGGTGGCAACCATAAGGGCTTTAAAATATCATGGTGGACAAGAACTGAAAGAATTAAAAAATGAAAATTTAGAAGCTTTAAAAAACGGCTTTTCTAACCTAGAAAAACACCTAGAAAACGTTGCTAAATTTGGTTTAAAAGCAGTTGTAGCTATTAATAATTTCCCAACTGATACGCAAAATGAAGTCAATTATTTACTAGCACTATGTCAAGAAAAAAACATTGAAGTTTCCTTGTCTGAAGTTTGGGCAAAAGGTGGAAATGGTGGTATTGATTTGGCTCAAAAAGTCAAAAAAATGATTGACCAAAACCCTTCAAAACCTTTGCAATTTATTTACGATTTAAATGAACCTGTAAAACAAAAAATTGAAAAAATTGCCAAAGAAATTTATGGTGCCAATAAGGTTAATTTTTCTGCGAAAGCAAGCAAAGACATTAGCACTTTCGAAAAAATGGGTTATCAAAACGCTTTTGTGGTGATGGCTAAAACCCAATATTCATTTTCAGATGATGCGAAAAAACTAGGTAAAGCCAACAATTTTGACATTACTGTTCGCGAAGTTGAATTAAATTCAGGTGCAGGATTTATTGTGGCCATTGCAGGTGATATTATGCGCATGCCGGGCTTACCCAACAATCCAGCTGCGGAAAATATTGATATTGATGAAAATGGAATTATAACCGGATTATTTTAATTATGCCCATTTTTCAAGCTGATTATATTTTTCCTATTAGTTCAAAACCCATTAAAAATGGCGTTTTAAAATTGGACACAAATGGAAAAATTGAAAAAGTTTTTTCTGAAAATAATCATCCATTCGAACAAGGAGAAATCAAAAAAATAAAGGGCATTTTAAGTCCTGCTTTCGTCAATGCGCATTGTCATTTAGAGTTATCGCATCTAAAAAACAAAGTCTCAGAAAAAACCGGATTAAATGGTTTTGTTCGTGAATTACAAAGCATAAGAAACAATTTTAACGACATAAAACTGGAATTGATTGATAAAGCCGATCAAGAAATGTGGGAAAATGGAATTCAAGCAGTAGGCGATATTTGCAACTCGAATGATAGTTTTTTAACCAAAACACAATCAAAAATTAAATACCATAATTTTATTGAGCTTTTTGGATTTTTTGAGCATCAAGCAGATAAAATTATTGAACAAGGTGAAAAACTAGCTTTAGAAAGTGAAAATTTAAATATCCCCAATTCTTTAGTTCCGCATGCGCCTTATTCTGTTTCGGATTTACTCTTTTTGAAAATTAAAAATTTCAACAAAAACCTTTCAGTTGTAAGCATTCACAACCAAGAATCGGCTGCTGAAAATGAAATGTTTGTCCACAAAAGTGGTAAAATGTTAGAAGCTTTAAAACAATTTGGTTTTGATGAAAATTTATTTAAAACAAATGGCAAAAGCTCCATTCAAAATTATTTTGAAAAACTAGCTTCCGATAGTTCAATTATTCTTGTCCATAACACATTTACCAACGAAAACGATTTGTTATTTGCCCAACATTTAAAACCCAATATTTTTTGGTGTTTTTGCCCGAATGCCAATTTATATATTGAAAATAGATTACCCGATTTTGATATTTTCTTAAAAAATGAAGTTTCTATTTGTTTAGGAACCGATTCATTAGCCAGCAATCACCAACTCAGTATTTGGGAAGAAATGAAAACTATTCACCAAAACAAACCAAACATTGCTTTCGAAACCCTATTAACGTGGGCAACTTTAAATGGTGCAAAAGCTTTAAAAATGGAAAATAATTTAGGAAGTTTAGAAGTGGGAAAAAATCCCGGAATTATAGCTTTTGAAGGTAATTTAGAGCATATTTTCGATGCGAAACTGACAAGAATTTCTTAGTCTTTTAATTATTTATTTTGTTTTAATTTTTTCACTTAAACCTTTTTCTTTAAATACTGTTTCAAACCATTATGACAAAAAAAGCGGCCATTGTAGGTGCAGGAATTGGTGGAATGGCAACTGCTGTGCGTTTAGCCTCCAAAGGTTTTGAGGTAAGTGTATTTGAAGCCAACGACTACCCTGGCGGAAAATTAAGTTCATTCGAAACCAATGGTTATCGTTTCGATGCTGGCCCATCATTGTTCACTATGCCGCATTTAGTCGATGAACTTTTTTTAGAAGCCAACAAAACTCCGCGCGATTATTTTCAGTATCAACAATTGGAAAAAGGCTGTTTTTATTTTTGGGAAGATGGTACGCATTTGCAAGCCTTAAAAAAGGTTGAAGATTTTGCCGAAGAAGTTGAAAAAAAACTAGGCGTTCCCAAAAAATTGGTGTTGGCTCATTTCAAAAAAAGCGCCTTTATCTATGAAAATACCCACAAAATATTTTTAGAAAATTCATTACACAAACTTCAATCCTATCTCAATTTCAGCACTTTTAAGTCTATTTTAAACTTGCCTTTTATTGGGATTTCAAAAACTATGCACGAAGCCAATAAAAACAGATTTATTGAACATAAAAAAATGGTGCAATTGTTTGATAGATTTGCTACTTACAATGGCTCAAATCCCTATTCAGCGCCTGCTACATTAAACATTATTCCTCATTTAGAGCATCATTTTGGTGCCTATTTCCCAAAAGGTGGAATGATAAGTATCACTAATTGTGTTTTTGAATTAGCCAAAACATTAGGTGTGAAATTTCATTTTGGAAAAAAGGTAAACCAAATCTTAACAGAAAATGGCATTGCTAAAGGCATTGAAGTGAACAATGGAAAACTGCAATTCGATTATGTGATTAGCAATATGGACATTGTGCCCACTTATAAATATTTATTGAAACATGAAAAGCAGCCAACAAAAGTGCTCAATCAAGAGCGTTCGAGTTCAGCTTTAATTTTTTATTGGGGTATAAAAAAGGAATTCCCACAGCTTGATTTGCATAACCTATTTTTTAGTGAAAACTATTCCGCAGAATTCAAGCATATTTTTGAAAAACAAAACATTTTTAATGACCCAACGGTTTATGTGAACATAAGCAGTAAATTCAACAAAAATGATGCGCCAAAAGGCTGCGAAAATTGGTTTGTGATGATAAACGTACCGGGAAATTTTAATCAAGATTGGGAAAAATTAATTGAGGATGCACGTCAAAACATTTTGATAAAACTCTCCAGAATATTAAAAGTAGATTTAAAAACATACATTGAAACTGAAACAATTTTAGATCCTATTTTGATTGAACAAAAAACCTCATCTTTTCGTGGAAGCCTTTATGGAACTAGCTCCAACAATCGTTTTGCAGCATTTTTTAGACATCCCAACTTCTCGAAAAATATTAAAAAATTGTATTTTGTAGGTGGCAGCGTTCATCCCGGAGGTGGCATTCCTTTGGCATTGAGCAGTGCCAAAATTACTGCTGATTTAATTTTAAAAGATTGATAGATGAAACCCGAACAACAATCTGATTATTACATTGATGAACATGGAAACTTGAAGTATAATCCAGATTATATAGAAGTTAGACCCAATTATTTTAACATTTCAGTTTTCTTTTTAATCGTGGTTCATTTGGTGGGCTTAATTGGTCTTTTGTCGCCCGTGAAAGAAATGTTTTTAAAACTCACACCATTTAACCTTTTACTTTCTATCATTTTGCTGCTTTCTTTCCAAAAAATATGGAATAAAAATTTTATTATTTGGGTTGTTATCGTTTTTTTAAGTGGCTTTTTTGTAGAAGTTTTAGGCGTTAAAACAGGTAAAATTTTTGGTGTTTATAGTTATGGTGAAACTCTTGGCCCTAAACTTTTTGAAGTTCCTGTGATGATTGGTGTCAATTGGCTAATGCTTGCTTATGCAAGCGCTACCTTAGTGAACAAACTTAATATCACTAAAATTTTAAAGGCAGTATTGGCGGCTATTTTAATGGTTTTTTTAGATTTTTTAATTGAACCAATTGCTATTAAAAACGACTTTTGGTCTTGGGAAAACAATATAATTCCTGTTCAGAATTTTATAGCTTGGTTTGTTGTTTCATTTTTAATGCAATTGATGTGCTTTTATCAACCTATAAACAAATTTAATCCTTTTGGGTTAGTGTTATATTTGGTACAAATTTGTTTTTTCCTTCTTCTTTTAATATTTCAATAAAATGGAATTCCTTTATTACACCCTTATTGTCATTGCCACTTTTTTCTTCATGGAATTTACGGCTTGGTTTGCTCATAAATACATTATGCATGGTTTTTTGTGGGTTTTACACAAAGATCATCATCAAAAAGAAGCTGGATGGTTTGAAAAAAACGATGCCTTTTTTTTAATTTTTGCTATTCCAAGTTGGCTGTGTATCATGCTGGGAATGATGAATTTTAATTATTATGTTGTATCCATTGGAGTTGGAATTGCTGTTTATGGAATTGCTTATTTTTTAGTACATGAAATTTTTATTCATCAACGTTTTAAACTGTTTCGCAATGCCGATAACAGCTATTTAAAAGCCATTAGAAGAGCACACAAAATGCACCACAAACATTTATCGAAAGAACATGGCGAATCGTTTGGAATGCTGATTGTTGCCAGAAAATATTATGATCAAGCCAAAAAAAACAATTCATCCCAACGCTAAATGTTAGAAACCAAATTTCTTTATTTGGCACTCATGCTTTTTTCCTTGAGCTATCCCCTAGCCCAAAGTTTCGAATGGCGTTTAAAACTTTACACCAAATGGAAGTTTATTTTTCCCGCCATATTTTCCATGATGTTGCTGTTTATTCCTTGGGATATTTGGTTTACCTACAAAGGCATTTGGTGGTTTAGCGACACTTACACCCTTGGAATTAAATTTTTCGAATTGCCGATTGAAGAATGGATGTTTTTTGTAATAGTTCCTTATGCTTGTTTGTTTATTTATGAAGTGCTAAACTATTTTGTTAAAAACGACATTTTTAAACCTTTTGCTAGAAGTTTTTTTGGGATTTTGGGAATCGTTTTATTGGTTTTTTCTTTCCTCAATTTTCATAGAAATTATACTTTTTTCACCTTTTTACTCTGTGGAATCTCTTTGTTTATTTTTGTTTGGAAAAATCCAATTTGGATAGGTCGTTTTTTATTAGCCTATTTAGTGGTTTGGATTCCTTTTTTGATAATTAATGGCGCATTAACAGGCGCTTTTACAGAAAATCCTGTGGTAAATTACGACAATACTCAAAACTTAGGAATTCGGATTTTTACCATTCCCATAGAAGATTCAGTTTACAATCTTTTAAAATTTTTGATGGTAATTGCCGCTTACCATTTTTTGCAGAACAGAACTAAAGTCTCTCAGCCAGTTTAGGGAAAAAATCGCCCCAAGGTAAGTTACCATAATTTTTTCCTAGACGAACAATAATCAAATTTTTAGACGGATTTACATAAATAAATTGTCCTAAAATACCTTCTGCCATAAAATCACCATTTTTAGTTGGCAACCACCATTGGTATTGGTAAAACCATTTACTTGCATTAGCAGTATCCACTTTGGTGGAATTTTTAACCCAATCGCTTGAAACTATTTGTTGGCCATTCCAATTGCCTTCGTTTAAATACAATCGTCCAATTTTGGCAAAATCTCTTGCGCGAGCATTTACACAACAAAATGTTTTTTCTAAACCATCTTTCTTTTTATCAATGCTCCAACTCGCATCATATTCCATTCCCAAAGGCTGCCAAAGTTTTTCATTAAAATAGTCGGTAATGGTTTTGTTTTTTAAAGCTCTTTCTAAAATCAAACCTAAAAGTTGGGTGTTTCCGCTCACATATTCAAACTTGGTTTCAGGTTGCCGAGCCAATTTAAGTTTATCAATTTTTTTTCGAAGATTTCTGCCATAATAAAAGGCTGCAGCATGTCCGAAAGGATTAAAATAACTTTCATTAAATTCTATTCCTGTAGTCATTTGCAATACACTTTCTATAGTCATATTCTCCATTCCATTATCTTTTAATTCAGGAATATAATTGGTAATTGGTTCTTTTATTGATTGAATTAAACCCTCATCAATGGCACAACCAATCAAAATAGAGGTGATAGATTTAGCCATAGAAAAAGAAGGAACTATAGAAGTTTGATCGTATCCTTTAAAGTAATTTTCATATAAAATACTATCGTTTCTTATCACCAAAAAAGCGACTGTTTTGTTATCTTCCAAACAATCATCGAAAGCTTTCCTTTTGCCATTTACAGTAAGACTGTCAGGCATTCTTTTAAGGTTTGATATATGAAATTTAAATTTGTTTTCAGGTGCTTTTACAGCTCTGGAAGGAAATTTTTTATGGTCTTTGATATCCGCAAAGTTGTAGAAAATAAATCTTGATAATTGACAAGATGAAAGCAGAACTATTGTAAGAATAAAAGCACTGAGTTTGCGCATGTTTTTTTTCACCAATGTAAAAAAAAACCGCCTCATTTCTGAAAGCGGTTTTTGAGATATGGAATCTACAGGGGCAAAAAATTTTGCAGCTTAGAGCACAATTTATTTGGGAGTAACCACTGCATCAATTACATGAATTACTCCATTTTTTTGATAAACATCTTTGATACTCACAAAAGCGCTATTGCCATTTTCGTCAGTCAATTTCAATTTATCAGCATCCATCGTAGCTGTTAATTTTCCACCTTGAACGGTAGTTAAAACTGCTTTACCTTTTCCAGCTTTAATTGCCGCAGCAATTGCTTTCGAGTCCATTTTTCCAGCCACTACATGATAAGTTAAAATACTGGTTAATTGAGCTTTATTTTCAGGTTTAACTAAGGTTTCAACTGTACCTTTTGGCAATTTATCGAATGTAGCATTCGTAGGAGCAAATACAGTGAAAGGACCATCTGATTTTAAGGTTTCTACCAATCCTGCGGCTTTCACTGCGGCCACTAATGTGGTATGATCTTTAGAATTTACTGCATTATCAACTATATCTTTTGATGGATACATAGCGGCACCGCCTACCATTACTGTTTTTTCTTGTGCTGAAATTAGGCTTGGGAATGCTAATAAAGCTAATCCAAAAATACCTGCTAAAACTAATTTTCTCAATTTCTAGTGTTTTTATTATTTGAGAGCAGTTAAGCCATTTTTTTTAGCTTGGATTTTATAGTCAAAAATTAACAACTAAAAATTTGATTTTCAAGCTTTAAATTTTAGTGTAATTTTCTACCTGAGAAGAAAAAAAGAAAGAATTTTAAATTGTTAAAAATGTGTTGAGAACTATGTCAATTAAGGGTTTTAAAATAGTTTAATGATACATTTTTATATTAAATTTGCTGATAGTCGTACTTAAAGAAAATTGTTGATAATGAGCGAATTAGAAGAAAAAAATCAATCAAATAATCAAAGTTATTCAGCCGATAGTATTCAGGTACTTGAAGGTTTGGAAGCAGTAAGAAAAAGACCCGCCATGTATATTGGCGATATTGGTGTGAAAGGTTTGCATCACTTAGTTTATGAAGTTGTTGATAATTCAATTGATGAAGCCTTAGCAGGTCATTGTAAAAACATTGTTGTAACCATTCATACCAACAATGCAATTAGTGTAATTGACGATGGTAGAGGTATTCCAACAGGCATGCACACCAAAGAAAAAAAATCAGCTTTGGAAGTGGTAATGACCGTTTTGCATGCTGGTGGTAAATTTGATAAAGATTCATATAAAGTTTCAGGTGGTTTGCATGGTGTGGGTGTTAGTTGCGTAAATGCACTTTCATCATTAATGAGAACCACAGTTTATAGAGAAGGAAAAATTTGGCAACAAGAATATTCGTGTGGAAAACCACTTTATGATGTTAAGGTGATTGGTGAATCTGATAAAAGAGGAACCATGCAATATTTTGAACCTGATATGAGCATTTTTACGGTAAGTGAATATAACTATGACACTTTAGCCGCTAGAATGCGTGAATTAGGCTTTTTAAACAAGGGAATCAACATTACCCTCATTGATGAAAGAGATGTGGATGATAAAGGCAATCCACGCACCGAATTGTTTTATTCAACTTTAGGTTTAAAAGAATTTGTTAGTTATTTAGATGCCAATCGTCAGCCATTAATTCCTGAACCAATTCACATTGAAGGTGAAAAAGATGGTGTTCCTGTTGAATTAGCCATGGTTTACAACGATTCATTTGCTGAAAATGTCCATTCTTATGTAAACAACATCAATACCCACGAAGGTGGAACCCACTTAGCAGGTTTTAGAAGAGGTTTAACAAGAACACTAAAAAACTACGCTGAAAAACAAGGCTTTTTATCGAAACTAAAATTTGATATTGCAGGTGATGATTTCCGTGAAGGATTAACTGCTGTAATTTCAGTGAAAGTTCAAGAACCTCAGTTCGAAGGTCAAACAAAAACCAAATTGGGTAACAACGAAATTATGGGACCGGTTGATATGGCCGTTTCTGAAATGTTGAACAACTATTTGGAAGAACATCCTAAAGAAGCCAAAATAATTGTTGACAAAGTAATTTTAGCCGCCACAGCAAGACACGCAGCGCGTAAAGCCAGAGAAATGGTGCAACGCAAAAACGTTATGTCAGGCTCAGGCTTACCAGGAAAATTAGCCGATTGCTCTGAAAGAGATCCTGCACAATGCGAAATTTATTTGGTTGAGGGAGATTCAGCAGGTGGAACAGCTAAACAAGGTCGCGACAGACGTTTTCAAGCCATTATGCCTTTAAGAGGTAAAATCTTGAACGTTGAAAAAGCCATGATGCACAAAATTTTCGAAAACGAAGAGATTAAAAACATATTCACCGCGTTAGGCGTAAGTATTGGAACAGAGGAAGATAGCAAAGCTTTAAATCTAAGTAAAATTCGTTACCACAAAATCATCATCATGTGTGATGCCGATATAGATGGTTCGCATATTACAACACTTATTATGACTTTCTTCTTCCGTTACATGAAAGAATTGGTTGAACATGGTTATTTATACATTGCTACTCCTCCACTCTACTTAATTAAAAAAGGTAAAGAATCGCGCTATTGCTGGAACGAAGAACAAAGGGTTCAGACAGTAAACGATTTCAGCAAAGGCGGAAAAGACACTGGTGTGCATATTCAACGATATAAAGGTTTGGGTGAAATGAACGCAGAACAATTGTGGGAAACTACTATGAATCCTGAGTACAGAACATTACGCCAAGTTACAATTGATAGCGCAGCAGAAGCTGATAGAATTTTCTCTATGCTAATGGGCGATGATGTGCCACCAAGAAGAGAGTTTATTGAGCGTAATGCTAAATATGCTAAAATTGATGCTTAAAATTTTAAGAAACCCCTTCACCAAAAATGAAGGGGTTTTTATTTTCATTTAACTTTAAAATTCCCGATGAAAAATTTCGAATTTTCATGGTCAACCGTTGACAAACAGCATATCCATGCTACTTATTTTACACCTGAAAATCCAGATGAAACCAAAGCTGTTTTGTGCATCATTCATGGTTTGGGCGAACATTTTGGTCGATATAAACACTTTGCCAATTTTTTGTGCGATAATCAATTGGCTGTGTTTGGTTTCGACTGGCGCGGACATGGTTTGTCATCAGGCCAAAGAGGCCATGTGCCCAATTATGACATTATGTTGAACGACATAGACATGATTATACATGCAGCCCAAGAAAAATTTCCCGGTAAAAATATTTTCCTTTTAGGCCACAGCATGGGTGGTAATTTTTTAGCCAATTTTTTAATTAACCGTCAACCAAAAGTACAAGGTGCCATTATTACTTCGGCATGGCATAAACTGGCTTTTAAACCACCTCATTTTAAAAGAATTTTAGGCAAAATAGTTAACAATGTTTATGGTTCATTTTCGCAGCCCAATGGATTAATTGCCACAGAAATTTCACGCGATCCAGAAACCGTAAAAGCTTATGTAAACGATGAATTGGTGCATAACAGAATTTCGGTGCGCTTGTTCACCTATTGTTTCCAAAAAGGTTTGTGGAACATTGACAATGCCAACAAAATTAAAGTTCCATTATTGGTAATACATGGCAGTGACGATAGAATAACCTCACCCGAAGGAAGTGCAGCATTTTTCAAAAACGCCAACGAACCCAAAGATCTCAAAATTTGGAACGGCTCTTTACACGAATGTTTGAACGAAATAAACAAAGAGGAAGTGTATGCCCACATTTTGCAATGGATGAACAACAAAATGTAATCAAAAAAATGTAAAATATTTTTGTTGAATATGCCAAAATTTCAAAACAAATATCGCAGCGAAACAGCCAGGGCACAATGGTGGAATTATGCCAACGATGGGGCATATTTTATTACGATTTGCACCGCAGGTCGTGAATGGATATTTGGTGAAATTTCTAACAATGAAATGCACCTATCGCCTATTGGTGAAATCGTTTATCAGGAATGGAACATTTCATTTGATATCCGTGCCGAATTGTTTTGCGACACATTTGTAATCATGCCCAACCATATTCACGCCATTTTGCGAATTGAAAACTGCATTGTTGGGACGGCCGGTGTTGTGGGGACGCACGGTATTGTAGGGACGCACAGCCGTGCGTCCCTACAACAATCGTCAACGCCAAAAAATACCGGTGTTGCCTATCGTTCACCCAAATCAATTTCATCATTCGTTGCAGGATTTAAATCGGCCGCCACAAAACGAATCAATCAATATCGAATGGATGCGCAACCGCCCATCAAAACAGGTGCGGTTTGGCACACCCGTTTTCACGACCATATCATTCGAAATGGTGATGAACACCAACGCATTTTTAATTATATCGAAAACAATATTGCAAATTGGAACAAAGATAAATTTTTCAAAAAGGAAGAACAATAAACAAAAAATACCGATTCTTGGCTTTAGCCAAAAGATTATTTTTTTGGTCGGAATATTTTATTGCAATTGCTTTAATTTGTGCAAATGCAAAAAACAATAAAAAAACTATTAAAAAACCTTTTGAGTTTATGCCTATTGTTCTTTTTAACAATAAGTTTATTCGAATTGGTTTTTCGATTTTACCTTATTGATTTTTATAAAAACACCTTTATTGCCTTAAATGGTCAAGAAATTCTAAAAACAAAAAAAGTAGATTTTTTATTTTTTGGTGATTCATTTTCGGCTTTGAAAAACGGCTATGTCGATCATTTAAAATCTACTTTCCCCGATAAAACATTTATCAACTTATCTGTTCCTGGAATAGGAATTAAGCAGGTTAATGGATATGCAGAAAACAAAATAAAAACCTATAATCCTGATATTATTATCTATCAAGTTTACGTTGGCAATGATTTATTGGACATAAAAAATCTTTCCAATTGGAGTGAGTTATCCTTCTCTAGAAATTTGTATTGGCAATTTTCTAATTACTATTTATCATTACGATATTTAAATCAAAGTATGTCACTTTTTAGACAAAATTTGTCAGTAAAAGAATTAAACCTTGACAAACAATTTTCAAATGAATTGTACAATAAAAGAGAACTGATGTTTTTTAAGGCAGATCAACAATTTTTAGAGAATACTATTACTTTAAAAGCTGATTTCAAACAACGATACAGCCAATGGAAAAACACCCTAAAAGACTTTCTTGAAAACATACCAATAGATAAAAAAGTGTACATTGTTTTTGTGCCACATTGTGCGCAAATAAATGAGTTTTATTTTGATAATATGCTTAAAATTGGTGCTACTTTTAGTTCACAAAATGAAATAATAAATGCCAATTATTCCTTTTTCGAGAATGCAAAAAATGATTTTAAAAACTATAAAAATGTTAGCTTTTTTAACCCAATAAATTATTTACAAGAAAAGGATAAAGAAAATTACAGATTGTATTACCAAAACGATCCACATTTTAATAAGAACGGACAACAAGAATTGGCTAACTACATTTCAACCATCATAAATCAATAATTATGTATGCATTGGGCATATCTGCATTTTTTCATGATTCAGCAGCTTGTTTGTTGAAAGATGGAAATATTGTTGCAGCGGCTGAAGAAGAAAGATTTTCTAGAAAAAAACACGATAGTTCTTTTCCAACTATGGCCATTACATTTTGTTTGAAAGAAGCCAATATTAGTATAGCTGAAATAAGCTTGATTGTTTTTTATGAAAAGCCATTTTTGAAATTTGATAGGATTTTAAATTCCATTAAAGACACTGCTCCTTTTGGTTTTAATTTTTTTAGAAAATCAATTAAATCATGGATCCAAACCAAATTGTGGATTCCAACAATCATTAAAAATGAACTTTCTTATGAAGGCGAAATTATTTTCTGCGAACATCATGAAGCTCATGCTGCAGGAACTTTTTTTACCTCACCTTTTGAAGAAAGTGCTATCGTAACCATTGATGGTGTTGGCGAAAAAGCATGCACCACAATTGGGATTGGAGTAAAAAATAAAGTAACTATTCTAAAAGAACAACATTATCCGCATTCATTTGGTTTGTTTTACAGTGCTTTTACTCAATATTGTGGTTTTAAAGTAAATTCAGGAGAATATAAATTGATGGGCTTAGCGCCTTATGGAAAGGCGATTTATAAAGATTTGATACTTAATAAAATAATTTCAATTTCAAGTCAAGGAGAAATAAATCTAAATTTAGATTATTTTTCATTTGAAAAAGGTGAAAGCACCATTAATGACAGATTTTGTCAATTATTTAAGCATCCAATTAGAAATGAAAAAGATGAAATGGATCAATTCTATTGTGATATTGCTGCCTCTGTGCAAGAAATAACCGATGAATTTCTGCTTACCATTAGCACCTATGCCAAACAAATAACTGGGAAAAACAACCTTTGTTTATCGGGGGGTGTGGCATTAAATTGTAAAGCAAACGGCAGATTGTTGAAAGAACAAATTTTTGACAAAGTTTGGGTTCAACCAGCCGCAGGTGATGGTGGTGGTGCTTTGGGTGCAGCTTTTGTTGGTTGGTATCATTACCTAAAAAATGATCGGATTTTTATTGAAAATAGCCCTAAAAAGCAAGTTTATTTAGGTTCATCCTATTCAGAAACAGAAATAAAAAAGGTTTTAAACGACTTTAAAATTAAACACACAGTTTTAAACGATGATGATTTATGTAAAAAATCTGCCCAATATTTATCAGAGAAAAAAATTGTGGGTTGGTTTCAAGGAAAAATGGAATTTGGACCAAGAGCCTTAGGCAATCGAAGTATTTTAGCAAGTCCTTTGTTTGCAGACATGAAACAATATGTGAACAAAAAAATTAAGCTTCGAGAAGGATTTAGACCATTTGCACCCGTTGTTTTAGAAGAATTTGCTTCTGATTGGTTTTCAATTTCAGAACCTTCCAAATACATGTTGTTTACTTTCGATAGCAATAAAAAAGCTGAAATTCCATCTTGTATTCATGAAGATGGCACTGCAAGAGTTCAAACCATTTCCAAAGAAGATAATCCATTGTTTTACAAACTAATAAGCGAATTTAACTCACTCAGTAATGCTCCAGTTTTAATAAACACTTCTTTTAATGTAAGAGGCGAACCAATTGTTGAAAGCCCATTAGATGCTTTGAAATGTTTTTTCCAAACCGATATGGACGTGCTAGTAATGGGAAATATTATGATTGAAAAGGAAATCAATTTGAATGTTCCAATAGAATTAACGCAAAAAACAAATTATGAATTGGATTAAAGCCAGCTATCTTCAAATTACCGAAACCTGTTTACTAAAAAAGAAACAAAAACAGTTTGGGATTTTATTGCTGTTTTTTCTGCTATTGTTTTTAGCCAAATCCATTTACAGCGATGCTTTAATTTTTAATAAAAATCAATTGGTTTTGTCAGCAGTTTTTATTGCTGTGCTTGGTTTTACCGTTTTAAAACCCAAAATATTCTACCCTTTTTTGGTCGTTTGGATGTTTTTTGGAGCCATTTTAGGCGAAATTACCTCGTTTTTGATTTTTGCAATTACTTATTTTTTAGTTTTATCGCCTATTGTTTTAGCTATGAAATTGGCGAATAAAAAACAAAAAAAACCAGGTTGGATAAACAAAACGGAAATAATTGATTACAAAAAGCTGTATTAAAAATGAATAAGTCAAATATCTTTTTCGAACTTTTAAAATTTCTAATACAGCAAAAAAAATATTGGGTAATCCCGATTCTCACTGTCTTAATTTTACTTGGGCTTTTAATTATTTTCTCAGAAGGCTCAGTGCTTTCTCCATTTGTTTACACATTATTTTAAAATCTAATTCAACCATTATTTTTTTTCACTTCCGGAGAAAAATCTCCAGTGTTTAACTCAGAATTAGCAAATAATGAAATCTTTATGTTAAATAAACAAAAGCATTTAATATGGGTTCGTATCATTAGTTGTAATTTTAAAACAAATTAATACGTTTTTCATTTTTATGTTTTTTCTTCAACCCTCTACCCTTCAGCTACTGCGTTTTAAATTTTCATTCTTTTTAATGCCCGTTTTTCTGTTTGCGCTTAGTTGCATAGAAAACATGGATTGGGGAAAAGCTATTTTGATTGGTATTATTTTGCATTTAATAGTATATCCCGCAAGCAATGGCTACAATAGTTTTATGGACAGAGATACCCAAGCTATTGGCGGAATTAAAAACCCCATGCAGCCAACCAAACAACTGTTTTATGTGACTATTGGCTTAGATATATTGGCTTTGGCATTAAGTTTTTTAGTGAGCCAAACATTTGTTGCATTTATGTTATTGTACATAATTAGCTCAAGGTTATACAGTTATCGGAAAATCAGGCTTAAACAATATGCCATTTTGGGTTACATAACGGTAATTATAAATCAAGGAGCGATTATTTTTTTAGCAGTTTATTGGGGCGCTAGTCTAGATTTAATTGAACATATTCCATGGCTCTTGTTGATAGCTTCCAGTTGTTTAATTGGTGGATTTTATCCTATAACTCAAATTTATCAGCATGAACAAGATGCAGCAGATAATGTAAAAACAATTTCAATGTTGTTGGGTAAAAAGGGAACTTTTGTTTTTTGCGCTATTGCTTATGCACTTGCATTTCTTTTATTGTTTTTTCATTATCAATCTGTACAGCAGATTTCAAATTTTATAGTGCTTCAATTAATGTTTCTTCCCATCATTTTTTACTTTTTGAAATGGTTTTTTCGTGTGTTAAAAGACGAAAAAGAAGCCAATTTTGAGAAAACCATGTTCATGAATGTTTTGGCCAGCAGTTTTACTAATCTGGCATTCATTGTTTTAATTTTTATAAAATAACATTTTGACAAATATTGTTTCTATAGCTACCGCTTTACCAAAGCATAAATACGATCAACAAGAAATTTTGGCGTTCATGAAAAACGCCTACAACTTAGATGAATCCGAAGCAAGAATTCTTTCATTTTTATACGCTCAAAGTGCTATACAATTTAGGTTTTCAGTATTGTCAGATTATAACAACAATTCCAGTGGAAACTTTGTGCCTTTAGATAAAAATGCTCCTTATCCATCGCTCGAAAAAAGGATGGAAATTTATGAAGCCGAAAGTGTTAAACTATCTATTCAAGCTATCGAAAATTGTTTGTATGAAAAAATTGGAAAAGAAAAAATAACCCATTTAATTACCATAAGTTGTACTGGGATGAGCGCTCCTGGTCTAGACTTAACCTTAGTGGAACAATTAAATTTACCGAGCACTATTCAAAGAACAAGCATCAATTTTATGGGTTGCTATGCTGCGATTCACGGACTTAAAATGGCACAACAAATTGCCGAAAGCTCAAAGGAGGAAGCCAATATTTTGATTGTTGCAACAGAACTTTGCACACTGCATTTTCAAAAAGAATATACGCGCGAAAATGCAGCAAGTACTATGCTTTTTGCAGATGGCTGCGCTGCTATTTTATTAAATAATGATAACACAATAAATCAATTAGCTCAGCTTCAATTCTTTTTTAGTAAGGTAAATTTCAGTGGCAAAAAAGACATGGCTTGGCAATTGAGCAGTTCAGGCTTTCTGATGACCTTATCAGGTTATATTCCAAAAATAATTGAAGCTGATATTGAACAATTGGTTCAAGAAGCTTTGCAAAAATATGGTTTGCAACAAAGTGAAATTACTCATTGGTGCATTCATCCTGGAGGTAAAAAAATTTTAGATGTAATTCAGCAAAAATTAAAACTATCTGATAAACAAATGCAACCTTCACGAAAGGTTTTAAATCAGTTTGGCAATATGAGTTCGCCAACCATTTTATTCGTTTTGAAAGAAATTTTAGAAGAAATAAAAGACAATAAAGCCATTATTTTTGGATTAGCATTTGGACCTGGTTTAACTATGGAAACCTTTATTGCCATTAAATAAATTTTTATGCAAAAAAGTTATCAAAAAGAGTTGCTAGATGCTGATAATATACCTTTTGCAGCCATTCAGCAAAACATGGCTGAGTTAAATTTTATAAATACTTGGCTTGGCGGTCATGGAATTTCTATTGAAGGTTTTAAAGAATTAGCGAAAAATAAAAAAGAAGTAACCATTTGTGAAATTGGATGCGGTGGTGGCGATAATTTAGTAGCCATAAATAATTGGTGTAAAAAAAATAACATTACTCTGCACTGCATCGGAATTGATATAAATGAAGCCTGTATTGATTTTGCTAAAAAAAATAGTACTAGTTTAAATCATGCTGAATGGATAGTAAATGACTATTTATCAGTTCAATTTAAATCCAAACCAGATATTGTTTTCAGTAGTTTATTTTGTCATCATTTTTTAGATCCTGATTTAAAAACACAACTTCAATGGATGCAAGCAAACGCTAAAATTGGATTTTTTATAAACGATTTACACAGGCATCCACTAGCCTATTATTCCATTAAATTTTTAACCCAATTGTTTTCAAAATCCTATTTAGTAAAAAACGATGCGCCATTAAGTGTTGCCAGAGCTTTTACAAAAACTGAATGGTTGAACCTGATGAAATTATCTAATATTAATAATTACACCGTTAGCTGGAAATGGGCATTCAGACACTTAATTGTAGCCAAAAATGACTAATGAAAAATTGTATGATATTGCTGTAATTGGCGGTGGTTTAGGAGGCTTAACCTTCGCATTGCAAGCTATTGAAAAAGGTTATAAAGTTATTTTGTTCGAAAAAGAAAATTATCCATTTCATAAAGTTTGCGGTGAATATATAAGTTTAGAATCTTGGAATTTTTTAAGCAATCTTGGCGTACCGCTTGCCTCATTTTCATTGCCCATTATTGACAAATTATGTGTGACCGATGTATTAGGAAATGCCTATTCTTTCAAATTACCATTAGGTGGTTTTGGTGTAAGTCGCTTCTTTTTAGATGATTATCTTTTTAGATTATGCGTTGAAAAAGGCGTGGAAGTGATTCAAAAAACAAAGGTTAATGAAGTAAATTTTGACAAAGATTTATTTACCATTTCTTTCGATAATAAATCCATAAAAAGCAAAATTGCCATTGGAAGTTTTGGCAAAAAATCGAATTTAGACCTCAAATTTAAGCGCTCATTTGCTTTAGCTAAACCCAATAAGCTCAATAATTTTATTGGTGTGAAATACCATATTTATCATTCCATTGATGAGAAAGAAATTGCTTTACATAATTTTAAAAACGGCTATTGTGGCATCTCTCAAATCGAAAACAACAAAGTTTGTTTATGTTACATTACAAGTGCCAATAACCTGAACAAAAATGAGCAAAGCATCGCTCAAATGGAGAAAATGATTTTGAGTGAAAATCCATTTTTAAAAGAGATTTTCACCAATGCTAAATTCATTTACGAAAAACCATTAAATATTTCTCAAATTAACTTTCAATCAAAATCAAAAATTGAAAATCATGTTTTTTGTATTGGCGATGCTGCTGGTTTAATTGCTCCACTTTGCGGCAATGGAATGAGCATGGCCATGCATAGCAGCAAGCTGGCATTTAACCGAAATGATTCTTTTTTAAGAGGTAGCATAAGCAGAAATGAAGCTGAAAAAGAATACCTAAAACAATGGAATAAACATTTTAAAAAGAGGCTTTTTATTGGCAAAGTGGTGCAATATTTTTTTGGAAACAACACCATGACTGTACTTTTTTTGAAGGCAATGAAAAAAGTTCCATTCATTTCAAAATGGATTATCAAAAACACCCATGGCGAATCATTTTAAATGCCTTTCAATTGATTATTTTAAATATTTAAGTTGGATTTTATTTGCTTAAATCTTCAACTATTTTATCAACAAAAAAATGTAATCGTTTAATTTCTGATCGGCCCCTGTTAGTATCATTAACGAAACAAGTTGTAGTAACAATAATTTTTAAACTTGGAATTATAACAATTAATTGCCCACCGTAACCACTAGCAACAAAAGCTTGATGACCCTTTATTTTTCTTCTCCACCAATAATAGCCATATCCATTTGCATTTGGTAAAACATCCCATTCATTCAAAACAACCTGTTCACTTGTAGATTCAAATATCCAAGAATTTGAAATTATTTGAATTTCGTTATGTTTACCCTCATTCAAATAGAGTAAGCCAAACTTAAGCATGTCGATGGCTTTCATAGATAACTCAGTGCCTCCCATTGTTCTTCCTGATTGCTCATTACTCCACGCTACATCATTAATACCAATGGGTTTAAAAAGTATCGAATCTGCAAACTCCTTTAAGTTTTTTCCTACACATTTAGCTACTGCAGCTCCCAATACATGAGAAGCGGGTGTACAATATTTAAATTTTGTACCTGGATAAGCTTCAAAAGGTAAATCCAAAGTAAATCTAACTGGATCTGAAGAACTATTAAAAACCCGACTGCTTAAAGGATTATTATCATCCCATAAATAGCCTGTTTGCATGGTTATCAAATCTTTGAGCGTAATAACTCTTTTTAAAGAATCGTTTTCTTTAATTAGCTCCATAAACCCAATATTCTCAATAATTCTATAATTCGTTTGGTATTCATTAAAAACATTAAAAACGGGCGTTTCTAAATTTGGTAGCAGATTTTTATCATATGCTATTCCAGCTAATGCTGAAACCACTGATTTAGTAACTGACTTAACTTTAAAACTGGTATTTTTATCTGCCCCATTAAAATATTCTTCAATTAACAATTGATTATTTTTAAATACAAGTATCGACCCAAGGCTTGGAACGCTATCTAATGCTTCAGCTGCAATTACTTTTAAATTACTACTATTTTGAGCATAATTATCTAAAAAACAAATATTAGATAAAAGCAATAATAACAATAACTTATGCATCATTTTTCTTGAATAAAATTGGATTATCTGAGTTTAAAGGCAAATGGAAATTTTTCGTAAAGAAACATAATTTCTATACTCAAAACCATTCAGCCACTTTAGCTAAATCGACATTTCCACCACTTAAAATAATACCAATTTTTTGGCCTTGAAATTTGTCTCTTTCTTTTATTAAAGCTGCCAAAGGAACTGCACATGATGGTTCAACTATGATTTTCATTCGCTCCCAAATCAATCTTAAAGCTTGTTTTATTTCTTCGTCAGTAACGGTAATAATGGCTTGAATGCGAGGCAAAATAATTTCAAAATTTTTATCGCCTAATGAAGTTAAAAGTCCATCTGCAATGGTATTTACCGAAGGCAAAACTACTTTTTCGCCTTTTTGTAAAGATAAAAAAGCATCGTTCGCACCTTCAGGTTCTCCAGCTATTACGGGGATATTATTGCCAAAATATGCTGCTGATAATAAAGTACCGCTTAACAAACCGCCACCACCAACCGGACAAAATATTTTATCTAAAAAACTAATTTCTTCAATCAATTCTTTGGCTGAGGTTGCTTGTCCTTCAATAACATCATAATTATCGTAAGGATGAATAAAAAAAGCTCCTGTTTTTTCTACCACCTCTTGCAATGCTTTTTCTCTGGCTTTTTGATTGGGTTCGCAAAAAATAACCTCTGCACCATAACCCAATACTGCATTCACTTTCACTTTTGGTGAATTAGAAGGCATAACAATAAAAGCTTTGGTATTTAATTTTTTTGCTGCCAAAGCTACTGCTTGCGCATGATTGCCTGATGAATGAGTAGCTAAACCTTTTTGTAAATCAGCAGATGATAATTTGAGCGCTGCATTCGCTGCTCCGCGCATTTTAAATGCACCAATCTTTTGAAAATTTTCGCACTTAAAATAAATTTCTACCCCAAACATTTCATTCAAACTTTCGGAACTTGAAACCGGAGTTTGATGTATATAAGGTTTTATGCGTTCATGCGCTGCTTCAATACTTTTTTTGGTAGGAATCATGCTTTTAGTCGGCAATTATTCTTTTCAAAACCCGAAGATTGTGGGTATATTTTTGTAATTCGGTATTAAAAATACCATAATGATCTAATAAATCAATTCTCACTTTTCCCGAGGCATGAATAATTTTTCCATCGCCCATTACAATGCCAACGTGCACAATTTTTCCTTCTTCATTGTCGAAAAAAGCTAAATCACCACGTTTGGCTTCTTCCAAAAAACTAAGCGATTCGCCCATTTGCGCTTGCTGCCACGAATCTCTAGGAAGTTTTATGCCATTTAATTTATAAACCATTTGCGTGAAACCCGAACAATCTATTCCAAAAATAGAACGTCCGCCCCACAAATAAGGTGTGTTTTGATACAGAGAAGCGGTTTCAATTACTTGTTTTCGATTGGTATTGGCTTTTGGAAAAACAAAATTGCCATCAATTTCATAATCAATTCCTTCTACTTCGAAATGATTGTCAGTAATTCCTCTCAATGAACTTCCCATTAAAATAGAAGTTACTTCATTTTTAGAAGCTACAATGGCCAATTGAATTAAGTCGAGCATGTAAGCTTCTCGCCCCGCCATCATTTTGTTGAAAGTTTTGGTTGAAATGGGAATAAATTGTTTAAAATCAATCCAACATTCATAATTATCGTCAGTGATTTGAATTTTTACCCACAATTTGTTTCTTTCCAAAATTTTAAATGTTTCTCCGAAAAGTAATTGTGTTACCATTTCGCTTCTATCAGAAGGTTCGGCTCTACAAGGGATTACACTTAAATGACAAAAACCGTAATTCATAATTTTATTAATGCCGCCAAATTACTAATTGCCTTATTTCTTTTAATTTATGACCCTAAAAACTTATTAACCAATTAGTATTAGCTTCCGACAATATTTTTAGTCATATTTTTTCAAAATAGACTAATTTCGAACTCAAAATTGCCGAGCCCTGTGAATTGGTATGTACTTTACACTGCACCTAAAAAAGAAAAGGTTTTATCAACTTTGTTTCAAAAAAATGAAATTGAACACTATTTGCCGCTGCGTGTAGAATTAAGACAATGGAGCGACCGAAAAAAGAAAGTGGAAATGGTGCTTTTTCCAAGCTATATTTTTGTGCGAATAGAAAAAGAAAACTTTTATGATGTGCTTAAATTTGATGGCGCTGTTAGATTTATTCATTTAGAAGGGAAACCTGCTGCTGTAAGAGATACAGATATTGAAGCCATCAAAAGATTTTTAAGCTTAGGCATTCATTTCGATATTGAAACAGATGAAATTATTGCTGGTAAAAAAGTAAAAATTATGGGCGGTCCTTTAATAGATTTAGAAGGCGAATGTGTGTCAGATTCCAATGCAGAGTATTTTGTGATTCGTATAGATGCCATTAATCAAAATTTAAAAGTAAAAATTCAGAAACACTTGGTTAAAGCTATTTAAGTCATGTACAAAACTATCATCAAACCTTTTTTCGATTTTTTAATTGCTAGCATCGTTTTTCTGGTTGCTTCTCCTATTCTGCTGTTGGTGATAATATTGTTGGCATATTTTAATCAAGGGAAAGTTTTTTTTGTACAAAAACGTCCCGGGAAAAATGGGAAAATATTTAGCATATTAAAGTTCAAAACCATGAACGATAAAACCAATGAAAATGGTGAATTGCTGCCTGATGCGGACAGACTAACCTTGGTTGGAAAAATAGTTCGCAAAACTTCTTTAGATGAATTGCCTCAATTGCTGAATGTAATAAAAGGCGATATGAGTTTAATCGGTCCAAGACCGCTTTTGGTGGAATATTTGCCGCTTTATAATGATAAACAGAAAAAAAGACACGATGCCAAGCCGGGCATAACGGGTTGGGCGCAAATAAATGGCAGAAACGCCATTAGCTGGGAAAAAAAATTTGAATTAGATGTTTATTATGTTGAAAATCTATCTTTTTCGCTAGATGTTTTGATTATTTTTAAAACCATCAAAAAAATATTTTTCCCAGAAGGAATTTCACAAGAAGGCCAAGCAACGATGGAAAAATTTAAAGGATCAAACAATGTTTTTTAGTTTCTCAAGTGCACTTAAAGTATTTACCAATCCTTTCACTTGGATAATTTTCTGTTTCCTTCTTTATCTATTTTTTAAGGATAAAAAGAAGAAAAAAATTGCTTTGATAAGTTTTGTGAGTTTGTTGTATTTTTTTTCATGCCCACTCATTTATAAAAGAATTTCAAAACTTATAGAAGAGCCTTTGCAAAAAATGGAAAATGTGAAGCAATATGACATTGGGATTGTTTTAAGCGGTATGTACACTTATGACCCAAAAAGCGATAGATGGCAAGTTCAAGAAAATTTCGATCGACTTTATCAAGCTTTTTATCTTTTTAAAGCAGGTAAAATAAATTCGATTATTGTAACTGGCGGAAAAGGAAGTTTAACTGACAGGCCGCATGGTGAAGCATTTATAATGAAAGATTTTTTGATAAAAGCTGGAGTTCCTGATTCTTTGGTTATTGCTGAAGATAAATCAGTAAACACTGCTGAAAGTGCTCGATTTTGTGCAGAAATATTGAAAGAAAAAAACCTTTTAAATCAGCGTATTTTAATTATCAGTTCAGCTTCTCATTTATATCGTTCTAAAATAAGTTTCGAAAAACAAGGTATTTTATGCGATACATTTAGCACCGACAATACTGGAATAGCCGAAAAACCTTGGTACACCCAATTGTTTCCCTCAGCCGAAACTTTATCGCGTTGGAATTCATTCAGTCATGAATTATTAGGCCGCCTAGCCTACAAACTAGTGGGTTTTGCATAATTTATTAAAAAAGTGCTGCTTCATTTCGGCTAATAAATAACTTTGTCAACAAATTTTTAAAAATTGACAACTACCTCTTCTTTACCAAGTAAAAGATATATAATTCCAGAAGCCACTTTGTTAAAGGCTTGGCAATTAATGTGTACAGCCAAATCGATGGCAGAAGTGTATGAAAAAAATGTAAAAATTGCTTCCAAATATGTGCATGCCACTTCTCGTGGACATGAAGCCATTCAACTAGCTGTGGGAATGCAATTAAAAGCACAAGATTTTCTTTCAGCTTATTATCGCGATGATGCTATTTTGCTAGGAATTGGTTTGCAACCTTATGAATTAATGTTGCAATTGTTAGCAAAAAAAGATGATCCATTTTCAGGTGGCAGAACTTATTATAGTCATCCAAGTTTGAAAAGAGATGATATGCCTAAAATTCCTCATCAATCGTCAGCCACTGGAATGCAAGCCATCCCAACAACTGGTATTGCCATGGGAATTCAATTTAAGGAGCTGCAAGGATTAAACAATAAAGAAGTTGAAAACGCTGTAGTGGTTTGTTCTTTAGGCGATGCTTCCATCACCGAAGGCGAAGTGGCAGAAGCTTTTCAAATGGCGGTTTTAAAAAGTTTACCCATTTTATATTTAGTTCAAGATAATGAATGGGATATTTCAGCCCATGCAAGAGAAATAAGAAGCCAAGATGCTACTGAATATGCACGTGGTTTTAAAGGTTTAGAGGTTAGAACAATTGATGGAACTGACTTTGTTCAAAGTTATTCTACCATTAAAGAAGTGTTTGAATTAATAAGAAAAGAAAGAAGGCCTTTTATGGTTCATGCCAAAGTTCCTTTATTAAACCACCATACATCGGGCGTTAGAAAAGAATGGTACCGCGATGATTTAGAAGAAGCAACCAAAAGAGATCCATTTCCGAAATTCCGTCAGCATTTATTAGATTCAGGAATAAAAGAAAATTATTTGTTCCAGGTTGAAAAAGATAGTTTAGAATTGGCGGAAGCTGAATTTCAAAAAGCACAATCGTTTCCTGATCCACAACCCGAAGACTTATACACCCATGTTTTTGCGCCAACGCCCATTACAGAAGAAAAAGGCGAACGCGAACCCAAAGGAAAAGAAGCCACAGTAATGGTCGATTCGGCATTGTTTGCCATTCGCGAATTGATGGAAAAACATCCTGAATGTTTGCTTTATGGACAAGATGTAGGACGAAGACTAGGCGGTGTGTTTAGAGAAGCTGCAACTTTAGCCGAAAAATTTGGTGATAACCGCGTTTTTAATACACCCATTCAAGAAGCATTTATTATTGGAAGTACAGTTGGTATGAGCGCTGTTGGCCTAAAACCAATTGTAGAAGTTCAGTTTGCCGATTACATTTGGCCGGGTTTAAATCAATTGTTTACAGAAGTTAGCCGTTCCAATTATTTATCGAATGGTAAATGGCCAGTTAGCTGTATTATTCGTGTTCCAATTGGTGCTTACGGAAGTGGCGGACCTTATCACTCATCGAGTGTTGAAAGTGTTTTGTTACAGATAAAAGGTATAAAAGTTTGTTATCCATCAACGGGAGCAGATTTAAAAGGTTTGATCAAGGCGGCTTATTATGATCCAAATCCCGTTGTTATGCTAGAACACAAAGGTTTGTATTGGAGCAAAATAAAAGGAACTGAAGAAGCGAAAACCATTGAGCCAGATGAAAATTATGTGATTCCACTTGGAAAATCGAGAATGGTTTTAGAATCAGATAATCAATTGGCAAAAGAAGGAAAAACCATTTCAATTATTACTTATGGAATGGGCATTTATTGGGCAAAAAATGCTGCCAAAAACTTCCCTTCACAAGTTGAAATTATAGATTTAAGAACACTGAATCCTTTGGATGAAGAAAGCATTTATAATTCTGTAAAGAAAAATGGAAGATGTTTGGTTTTAACAGAAGAACAAATTTCGAATTCATTTGCTCAATCCATTGCAGGACGTATTCAAAAAAATTGTTTTCAGTTTTTAGATGCTCCTATTGAAATGATGGGTTCGGCTGATATGCCTGCCATTCCGTTAAATTCAACTTTGGAACAGACTATGATTCCAAATGCTGAAAAAGTAGCAATAGCCATTGAAAAAGTCTTGAAATACTAGAATATTTTCAAAATTTAGATATAAAAAAAGCCGATTTTTAAATCGGCTTTTTTTGTTTAAACGTTATGTTATGAACGCAGCATTTTTAACATGCTAATTTCTCTTTCGTTAAGAAAACGATAATGTCCGCGAGGTAAATCTTTTTTGGTTAATCCGGCATAATACACGCGATCTAATTTCACCACTTTGTAGCCAAAATGTTCGAACATTCTGCGAACTACACGATTTTGACCTGTATGAATTTCAACACCTACTTGGCTTTTATCTTTTTCATCTTCACCCACATAAGCTACCTCATCAGCCTTCACAAAATCTTCTTCCAATTTCAAACCTTCCAACATCAGTTTCATATCGGCTGCGGCTACGTTTTTATCTAAACTAACATGATAAATTTTCTTAACGCCATATTTTGGATGAGTCAATTTTTTTGCCATATCACCATCGTTGGTAAACAACAAAAGTCCTGTGGTATTTCTGTCTAATCGGCCAACCGGATAAATACGTTCTTTACATGCATTGCGCACTAAATCCATAACCGTTTTGCGATTATCTGGATCATCAGAAGTAGTAATAAAATCTTTAGGTTTGTTTAAAAGCAAATAAACTGGCTTTTCAGAGCGCAACAATTGTTCGCCATAATGAACTATATCTCCTAATTTAATTTTGTAACCCAATTCGGTAACAATTTGTCCATTCACTTTCACAGCGCCAACTGCAATTAATTCATCGGCTTCTCTTCTTGAACAAATTCCTGCATTGGCAATGTATTTATTCAAACGAGTTTCAGTTGATTCAAATTCTGATTTTACGAATTTTCCTTTACCCTTAGGTTTGTTTATTTTATCTTTCGTATAATCTAAACTATCCGCAATTCCTTTTCTTTTGGTTGGTTTAACCTCATCATCTCTCCTTGAATTCCTTCTATCGCCAAATTTTGGTTTATCGAATTTTCTTTCTCCGCCTTTGCTAAAACTTTTTGGAGCTCTTGCAGGTTTTTCTTCTTGAAAATCTTTTTTGCCTTTGTTGGCAATTCTTTCTTCTTTTTTTACGAAAGTTTTTCTATCAACAAAACCTGTTTCAGGTTTATCAAACTTTGAAGTTCTTCTGGTTTTGGGTTTTAATTCAAAGTCATCGCTGCCGTCAAAATCATCGTTTCTTGATTTTCTTACTTTTTCAGGCTTGGCAGATTTGGGTTCTTTTTCAAATTTTGGTTTTTCAAACTTTTTAAAATAGCTATTAGGAGCTAATTCTCTTTTGTCGTTTTCGCCTGATTTTCCTTTATCCTTAAATTTTGATACTCCTTTTTTATCCTTACTGTCAGCCTCTTTTCTTCTTTCAAATCCTTTTTTATTGGCCGATTCAAATTTTGGTTTACCACCTTTTCCTTCGCTTCTTCCTCTGCCGTTACTTGCACGTTTCATTGTAATATTTTATTTAGCCTGCGAAGGTAGAATTTTTAACCCGAATTAAACATTATAAATTTCTGATGCTTACAGTAGGTCTTTATTAGTTTTATCTTTCAATATTCTTTGGTTGAATGAATTAGGTTTTCAAAACCGTTTGTTGCCAGAAACAGTAGCTAAAAGCAATAAGTTTGAAATAATTTTACATTTGTTATTTGAAGAAAACTTGAACGCACGTAGCTTAGCAGATGATAAAGAAAACTTTTAAAAAATTTAAAACTGAAAAACAAGCTATCACAATCCAATTAGATACCCTGCGAGCGGAAACCCAAAAGTTGGAAGCATTATATCAAAAGAAAATTAACGATTTGAAAGAACTGAAAAAATCAATCTTACAAAAGGTGTTTGCTGGAGAATTTAAAACTAAAAAAACGGCTGTAGTATGAAAATAAAACATCACGAAATAGATATACCTCAAGGAAATCCATTTGCCAACTGCAAATTGGCAAGAGAACCATATGCAAGAGTTCTATCTGATATTGTAAATACTTATGCAGATGGTTTTGTTTTAGCTATTAACAATGAATGGGGAACAGGAAAAACAACCTTCGTAAAGATGTGGCAACAGCAATTAAAAAATGAAGGTTTTCAAACCATCTATTTCAATGCGTGGGAAAATGATTTCGATAATAATCCCTTAGTTGCTCTTATGTCAGAATTAGAAACCTTAACCAATGCAAATAATAAAAAGGTTTTTAAATCGGTAGTTGAAAAAGGTGCGGTTTTAGTCAAGAATATTGCCCCTGCACTTGCAAAATCTTTGATTAAGAAATATGTAGTTGATATTGATGAGATAGCTGCTGATGCCATTGAAAATGCAACAAAAGCATCAACTGAAATTTTAGAAGATGAAATAAAAGAATATTCTTCAAAGAAGAAGACCATTATTGAGTTCAGAAAAGAGTTAGAAAAATTTGTAAAGCAAGCCGACAACACAAAACCTCTAATTTTTATTGTTGACGAATTAGACAGATGCCGTCCAAACTATTCGGTTGAAGTTTTAGAACAGATAAAACACTTTTTCTCTGTTCCGGGGATTGTGTTTGTACTTTCAATTGATAAAAAACATTTAGGGAGCGCTGTAAAAGGCTTTTATGGTAGTGAACAAATTGACAGCAACGAATATTTAAGGCGGTTTATTGATTTAGAATATTCGATACCAAAACCATCTACTAAAGATTTCGTCAAATATCTTTTTGAATATTATTCATTCAAAGATTTCTTTTCTTCTCAAGAAAGAATGCAATTCAGAGAATTACATAATGAATCAGAGAATTTTATCTTAATGGCAGATTTCCTTTTAACTAAGTCAAATGCTACCCTAAGACAACAAGAAAGAATATTTGCTCTAACCAGATTAGTGTTGTGTTCATTTAAGATTAATGAATACACTTTCCCACACCTTTTATTTTTATTGGTTTATCTAAAAGTCCTTAAAGTTGAATTATATCAAAAAATTAATGAAAATGAACTCACATTGCAAGAATTAAGTGATTTAATTGGAGGGCTTTTGTTGACAGAGGACAAAGATAATAGCAGGATAAATGCGGTTTATGTTGAGGCATTACTGTTATGGTTTTACAATAACAATAGAGAACATCGAAAAAGAATAAACTTACTCGGTAGAGATGAAGAAGGAAAGCAAACTACTCCTATAAAATCAAAATTATCAGGTGATAATGAGAGCTTAGCAGTTCATTTTCACAATATTGATAGGCAGCGTTACGAATACATAAAACTTGATTTTTTATTGAATAAGATAAATTTAACTGAACCAGTTGCAAGTTAAAAATATGAGCGATAAAGACAAAAATACCGAAGGTTTTATCCCCACTCATGGTGGTTACCGTCATCTGTTAAGTTATCAGAAAGCGGAAATCATTTATGATGGCACGGTTTATTTTACTAATCGTTTTTTTCATAAATATGACCGTACCGTAGGGCAAATGGTCCAAGCAGCTCGGAGCGGTAAACAAAATATTGCAGAAGGCAGTATGGCTTCTGCTACATCAAAAGAAACAGAAATTAAACTCACTAATGTTGCCCGTGCTAGTCTAGAAGAACTACAAATAGATTATGAAGATTTTTTGCGTACCCAAAAACTTCCTTTGTGGGACAAAGACCACCGATTAGTTGCTCGTTTAAGAGAGCTCAATAAAAGTGTACCCAATGCCAATTACGAAACATTCAAAAAAGCCGTTGAACACGAAAGCCCTGAGATTTGTGCCAATACTATGATAACTTTGATTAAGATTTGCACCTACCTGTTGAAGCAGCAGATAAAACAATTGGAAACTGCTTTTATTAAAGAAGGAGGCTTAAGAGAAAGAATGACAAAAGCCAGAATTGACGAGAGAAATAAAAGAAAAGAATAAAACCACTTCGTGGGACTCTTACGACTTCGTATGACGCTGTCGTCCGAGTCGCCCAAGTCCCACGAAACCAAAAAGAATTAGGTATAAAACATGTTTCAAAATCATCCCCTCTTCTACTCCACCCAAAACAAATCGGAAGCCACTAAATCGGCTATTTCTTTGCCTTTGGTAGTGAGAAACAATCTATTGTGCTGAAGGTGTAGGTTTTCGTTTTTTAAATGTTCTTGCGCTTCATTAATTAATAATTGAAAAAATGAAGCACCAAAAATTTCTTTTATTTCATTTAAATCTAAACCCCATTGTGTGCGTAGCGAAACCATAATTTTTTCATTAAATCTATTGGCTAAACTCAAAATTTCGGTTTCTTGTGGCAATTCATTTTGTTCTATTTTTTTAATATAAACAGCATTGTTGGCAATATTCCAATTGCGTTCCAATCCATTAAATGAATGCGCGGAAGGTCCAATTCCTAAATATTTTTTACCAAACCAATAAGAAGTATTGTGCCGACTGTATTTTCCAGTTTTGGCAAAATTCGAAATTTCATAATGCTCATAGCCATTCAAAAGCATTTGCTCCGTCAAAATTCTGAAATGCTGCAAGGCATGATAGTCTTTCAATTTGGGCTCTTTCCCCGATTTTATGAATGAGCTTAAAGCTGTTTTTTCTTCAATTGTTAAAGAATAAGCCGATAAATGGGGAATATTTAACTGGAAAAATGTAGCTAAATTTTTTCGCCATTGACTTTCATCCAATTGATTAAATCCATAAATCAAATCAATGTTTAAGTTTTCAAAACCTGCATCTTGCGCCATAATGATACAATTGATGGCTTGCATAGAATTGTGCGCTCGGTTCATCCACTTTAAATGTTCTTGAACAAAAGACTGCACACCAATACTCAATCGATTAATAGCCGATTGTTTAAATTCTAATAATTTTTTGGTGTCAATATCATCAGGATTGGCCTCTAAGGTAATTTCAGCATGAGGCGCAATTTTGAAGTTTTTGGCAATGGCATTAATGATTGAAAACAATTCATTTTGCGAAAGCAAAGAAGGCGTTCCTCCTCCAAAATAAATGGTTTCAATGCTTTCATTTTCTAAATAATTTTTCCGAAGCTCAATTTCTTTCAAAAGAGCATTTACTAATTTAGTTTTATTAGCTAAGGATGTTGAAAAATGAAAATCGCAATAAAAACAGGCTTTTACACAAAAAGGAACATGAATATAAATTCCGGCCATTTATTTAATTGATGGATTTTTCATTTGGTTTTCAAATTTACCATTAGCCGCTTTTTTTACTTCAAAAGTGGCATTGGCACTTATAATCCCATCTTGCAAAATTGGCCAAACTCTTTTATTTACAACTAACTCAGAGTTTCTTAAAAGGAAATTTTCTAATTGACTTAAATAAATGTTCAATTCCCAATCGCTATTCATCAAACCATTTTTGAATTCGCCTCTGCAAAAAATACGGCCATTTTCATTCATTTGAAGGTATTTTCCTTCGGGAATTCCATCTTTATAATCAATTCTTACATACAATTCTCCATTTTCATAAAAATATTTTTGTAGGCCATTTTCCATTCCATTTAAGTAATTGATGGTCGATTTTAATTTACCTGAAGGATAATAATGAACTTGTTCTCCTTCTAATTTTCCATTTTTAAAATTGGCTGAATAACGCAATTGGCCATTTTCATAAAACGCTTCTACTTTTCCTTTTAAACCTTTCGAATTGTAAGCAAATTGCAAAGCTGTTTGATTGTTAGGAAACATAATTTTCCATTTTCCTTTGGCTTTTCCTTTTTGAACTGCTCCAATTATTTTTCTGCCATCATCTACAACTACATTTAGTTTTGCTTTGGGAATTTGATTAATTTTTAAATCGTCTTGAATTTTAAAAATGTCATAAAAAACAGTCAAATGATTCATAAAATCGTTTTCTGCTGCTGGAAAATTGATAGTTGAAATGGTTTTTCTTTTCAGCATTCTACCTTCAAAAGCTTCATTAAAGCTCATTTTTTTTTCTCCAACAACTAAAGTTTGATTGCCAATGGCGAGTTTCAAATTAGGATAATAAAAAACCAATTGTCGCGATGAATCTGCTATAAATGCCTCATAAGAACCATAATATTCTTGATAAAAAGGATCTGAATCATACTGTTTTTGATCCACATTTATTTTCCAATAAATTTTAAAACCAATGGTTTTAATTTTCATTGAATCATTTTGAATATAAAAGTCTTCTTTTAAAACTAATCTGGCATTGGGTTTATAAGTATCCCAAATGTCAATAGCCTCGCTTTTGGTTAATTGATTTTCAAAATCATCATCAGCAAAAACAACAATGTCTTGGTTTTGGAAACTGGCTTCAATCAATGCTAAACTTGATTTTAAATTTTTAGTAAAATCAGGTTCAATAATTTCATTAAAAGCTCTGATGCTTCTGGTTTCTGCAGAATAAAAGTTAAAGTCAGATTTTACATATTTAGCTATATCTAATCTAAAAGCAATGGTGTCTTTTTGCGAAGCGTTTTCATTTTTTACAATGGTAATATTACCATTGCCATCAATGTCTAAAATAGAATCACTTAATACTATATTAAATTGTGCATCAGGAAATTTTTCAGTTACAAAAGCATTTAATTTATCATTAAAAGGCCAAAATTTTTCATCAATCTGATGCGCATTCAAAACATTTTGAGCATTTGCATAAAAACCAAATAATAATAAAAACAAACAAAAACTAGCTCTCATGCAGGATTAATTTGACCAAATATGCAATAAATAATGCTTTTTGAAGCATTTGTCCATTCCTTTTCTTCTTAAAACTCTAAAATAGTTTTTCTGATGATGTTAACACATTCCATCAATTGTTTTTCGGTAATAACCAAGGGTGGCGCAAATCGAATTATATCGCCATGTGTAGGTTTTGCCAACAATCCGTTTTCTTTCAATTGAACACAAACATCCCATGCGGTTCTACCATCATTGGTTGGTTTTATGATAATGGCATTTAACAAACCTTTTCCCCTAACAACTGAAATTAAATCGGGTCTTTCATTTTTTAGTTTTAACATTTCTGTTCTAAAAATTTCACCCATTTTTTCGGCATTATCAGCCAATTTTTCATTTTTCACTACTTCCAAAGCAGCTACTGCCACTTCACAAGCCAAAGGATTTCCGCCAAATGTTGAACCATGTTGACCTGGTTTTATGGTTAACATAATTTCATCATCAGCCAAAACACATGAAACAGGTAAGACACCTCCCGAAATAGCTTTCCCAAGAATTAAAATATCTGGACGAACATTTTCATGATCGCCCGCTAATAATTTCCCTGTTCTTGCAATTCCAGTTTGCACCTCATCGAGCATAAATAAAACATTGTGTTTTTTGCACAATTCAGCCGCTTTTGCCAAATAACCATGTTCAGGCACATAAACTCCTGCCTCACCTTGAATGGGTTCTACCCAAAATCCACAAACATTTTTGTTTTGTAAAGCTTTTTCTAAAGCTTCAATATCGTTATAGGCAATAATTTCATATCCTGGCAAAAAAGGTCCAAAACCAGTGGTTGAATCCTTATCTGTTGAAGCAGAAATGATTCCCGTAGTTCTGCCATGAAAATTTCCTTCAACGGCAATAATTACAGCTTTGTTGGTTTCAATTCCTTTTACTTCATAACCCCATTTTCTAGCTAATTTAATAGCTGTTTCATTGGCTTCAGCACCAGAATTCATCATCAAAACCTTTTGATAACCAAAATATTGACAAATATATTTTTCTGCTACGCCTAATTTATCGTTATAAAAAGCTCTGGAAGTAAGTGTTAGTTTTTTAGCTTGTTCAATCAAAGCACCAATAATTTTTGGATGGCAATGACCTTGATTCACCGCTGAATACGCTGAAAGAAAATCAAAATATTTTTTCCCTTCCAAATCCCATAAATAAACACCTTCACCTCTTTCTAAAACAACTTCTAAAGGATGATAATTATGAGCTCCAAATTTATCTTCTAAAGCAATTGCCTCAGCTGAACTCAATTTCGACATATTTTCTACTAACATAATTCCCGATTTTGGCACAAAAGTACATTTATAAGTCTGTGGCACAAATTTTAAAGCATTTCATTATGTATATTAAAGCTTAAAACTAACTTCGCGGCATGATTGAAAAAGAGTACAAAAAGTTTCAAATTATTGAAGATTTAGAAATTCAAACTGCTGCAGCACTTGGAAAAGGTTTAGGAAGAATTGGTGAAATAGTAGTTTTTGTTGAAAACGCTGTTCCGGGCGATGTGGTTGATGTGCAAATCGTGAAAAAGAAATCACGTTTTTTTGATGCAAAAGTGGTTAAACTAAAAAAGCCATCCGAAAAAAGAGTAAATGCTCCTTGCGCTTATTTTGGCGTTTGTGGTGGTTGTAAATGGCAAAACTTTGATTACCAAGAACAATTAAAATATAAAACCTTAGAAGTTGAAGATAGTTTAAGGAAATTCGCAAAAGTAGAATTGCCTGAAATACCAATGGCTTTGGGTTCTGACAATATTTATTTTTACAGAAACAAAATGGATTTTGGCTTTTCAAATACACGTTGGTTAACAGCCGATGAAGTGAAAAGCGAAGAAAAACTTGATAGAGACGCGCTGGGATTTCATGTTCCTGGTTTTTTCGACAAAGTAATTGATATTGAAAAATGTCATTTGCAACCTGAGCCATCTAATGCCATCAGAAATTTTGTCCGCGATTTTGCAAAAACAAATAATCTTAGTTTTTATAATTCTCGTCAGCATGTTGGAGTTATGCGTGGTTTAATGCTTCGCAATAATTTGAAAGGCGATTTTATGGCTATTATTCAATTTGGGGAAGAAAGCGACTTTATTAAACCTTTGGCCGATGCCATGATTCAAAATTTTAAAGAAATTAAATCATTGTATTATGTTGTAAATCTCAAAAAAAACGACACCATTCATGATTTAAATTTAGTGCATCATTTTGGAGATGAATATTTAATTGAATCAATGGAAGATTTAAATTTTAGAATAAATCCAAAATCATTCTACCAAACCAATCCAAGTCAGGCTTACAATTTATATAAAATAACCCGCGATTTTGCTGATTTAAAAGGTTCAGAAAATGTGTATGATTTATACACTGGAACTGGAACAATTGCCCAATTTATTGCCAAAAAAGCCAAACAAGTTGTCGGCATTGAATATGTGCCTGAAGCCATTGAAGATGCTAAAATTAACGCTCGCGAAAACAAATTAGATAATACCGTTTTTTATGCTGGTGATATGAAAGATTTGTTAACCCCTGATTTGTTTTTAAAGCATGGAAAACCTGATGTAATTATTACAGATCCGCCCAGAGCCGGAATGCATGATGATGTTACCAAAAGAATTAATCAATCGGGTGCAAAAAAAATAGTTTATGTAAGTTGTAATCCTGCTACGCAAGCGCGCGACATTGAAATATTATCCGAAAATTATGACTTAATAAAGGTACAGCCTGTTGACATGTTTCCACATACTTATCATATTGAAAATGTTGCTTTATTAACATTAAAAGAAATAAAATAACAAGTAGGCTATTTTAAATATTTACCTTCGCTGACAATTTTTCGAAAAATGAAAATCTACAACAACATACTTGAAACCATTGGAAACACACCAATGGTGAAAATTAACAATATCACTAAAAACATAAAAGCCACCGTAGTAGCTAAAATTGAAACCACTAATCCGGGAAATTCAATCAAAGACCGAATGGCTTTAAAAATGATAGAAGATGCTGAAAAAGCAGGCATTTTAAAACCAGGAGCAACCATCATTGAAGGAACTTCAGGAAATACTGGCATGGGATTGGCCATTGCAGCTATTATTAAAGGTTATAAATGTATTTTCACGACTACCGATAAACAATCGAAGGAAAAAGTAGATGCATTAAAAGCTTTCGGTGCAGAAGTGGTAGTTTGTCCAACTGATGTTGAACCAGAAGATCCCCGATCTTATTATTCAGTTTCATCACGATTGGTAAAAGAAACGCCTAATGCATGGAAACCCAATCAATACGACAATCCTTCAAACGCGCAAGCTCATTATGAGCAAACTGGTCCTGAAATTTGGGAACAAACTGAAGGAAAAATTACACATTTGGTGGTTGGTGTAGGCACAGGTGGAACTATTTGCGGAACTGGAAAATATTTAAAAGAAAAAAATCCAAACATTAAAATTTTAGGAATTGATACTTATGGTTCAGTTTTTAAAAAATATAAGGAAACCGGAATATTTGACACCAATGAAGTTTATCCATATATAACAGAAGGAATTGGTGAAGACTTTTTACCACAAAATGTTGATTTTAACATTATCGACCATTTTGAAAAAGTGACCGATAAAGATGCAGCTGTTATGACCCGCAGAATTGCTAAAGAAGAAGGCATTTTTGCCGGAAACTCAGCAGGATCGGCCATGGCAGGTTTACTACAAATGAAAGAAATGTTTAAAGAAGGCGATTTAGTGGTGGTTATTTTTCATGATCATGGAACGCGTTATTTAGGTAAAATGTACAATGACGAATGGATGAAAAGTCGAGGGTTTATTGACCAAAAAATAAAACGTGCTAAAGACATTTTAAACACACGTCCAAGTCAAAAAATGATAACTGTTGATGCGCACCAAACGGTTGTTGAAGCAGTTCATAAGTTCACCAAATTCAACATTTCTCAAATTCCTGTTTTGAAAAACGGAAAAGTTCTTGGCGTTTTAATTGATACACAATTAATGGCTAAAATGTTAGAAAACAACAACTTGAAAAATGAAGCGGTTGAAACTGTAATGTTACCTGCTTTTCCAATCGTAAACTTGGAAACGAAAGTGGAAGAAATAGCTAAATTAATTACCAAAAATAATCCTGCCGTATTGGTTGACTGCGGAAATGAGGAATTTAATATTATAACCAACCATGACATAATAAGCACAATGGCAAATTAGTTGCGTTATTGACAGACTATGAATGACAAAAAAACCGATACCTCAAAAAAATAGTTTTGGAATGGTTTTGTTGTTCATTAACCTGTTTATAAGAAAATAGAGTGCTTTGCGTTTCGTGTTGGTGTATAATTAATTTTGACTAAACCTTTGGATTATGTTTGAAGAAGATGATGACGGTATCTTTGAAGACGCTGAGGAATTAAAAAACAATATTTCTCGTTTCGAAGATGCATTAAGCAATAAATCAAGTTTTTATTTAGATGTTGATCAATTTGCTGAGCTTATTGATTATTATTTAGATAATGACAATCCTGTTAAAGCAATGGATGCGATAGCCTTAGCTAGCGAGTTACATCCCTATTCTTCTATTTTTATTCTTAAAAAAGCCCAAATTTATGCCGCATCCAACAAACCTATGAAGGCTTTAGATTTGTTGGCACAAATGGAAAAAATGGAACCCGAAAATCCAGATTTATATTTTACGAGAGCCAACATTTACAGCCAATTAAGAAATCACGTAAAAGCCATAGAAAATTACAAGAAGCTAATAGATTTGGCCGATTCTGAAGAAGAAATTGAAGATATCAATTTGAGCATCTCTTTTGAATATACCAATCATGGGAAATATGAAGAAGCCATTGCGCACCTTGAAAGTATATTAACAAAAAATCCAGAAAATGAATCGGCACTTTATGAAATGGCCTATTGTTTCGAAATTTCAGGTAAAACTCAAAATTCAATCGAGTTTTATAATCGATTTTTAGATAACAATCCTTTTTCGTCTATTGCTTGGTTCAATCTCGGAACAGCCTACACCAAGCTTGAAAAATATGAAGAATCGATTGAAGCATTCGATTATGCTATAGCCATTCAAGACAGTTTTGCATCCGCGCACTTCAATAAAGCCAATTCTCTTTCTGCATTAGGAAGATATCAAGAAGCCATTGAAAGTTATAAAGAAACTTTTGTGTATGAAGAGCAAGATGCCATGGCACATTATTATATTGGCGAATGTTTAGAAAAATTAGAAGAATTTGACAAAGCAAAAGCTGAATATCAAAAAGCTATAAGCATTGATGCTAATTTACCCGATCCTTGGGTTGGAATGGGTGTAATTTTAGATTATGAAGGAAAGTTCATGGAAGCTTTGCATTATATCAAAAAAGGTGTTACGCTTGATCCAACAAATGATGATTATTGGTATATAATTTCAGAAGTATATCGCAAAGTTGGGTTTTTAGATGAAGCTATTGAAGCTTTTGAAAACATTATCAACTTAGATCCTGAAAATGAAAATGTATGGTTAGATTATTCAATTACTTATTTTGAAAACGAAAATCTTTTAAAAGCCATTGAAATATTAAATGAAGGAATTGCTATTCAACCACAAAACGTTAAACATTTTGCGCAAATGGCTTATTTCTTGCTAAAAAAGGGAGAAAAAATGCATGCCATGAATTTTTTGGAAAATGCCCTTTCAATGGACAAAAATTCATACAAACACTTATTGGAATTGGCGCCTGAACTAAACGACAATCCTGAAATCACAAAAATTATAGAAAACTACAACTAACAAATGCGCAATTACAATTTATCGCACCTTCCTGAAAGACCAGAAAAACCGCGTCAAAAAGGTGTAACAATGGTTATGGACAAAGGCTTGAGCATTAGAGAGGCCGAAGATTTAATACAAGTATCTGGCGATTATATCGACTTAATAAAATTTGGTTTTGGAACCTCAATGATTTCAAAAGGTTTTGAAGAAAAAATTAAAATCTATCAAAACAATGGTATAAAAGTTTATTTAGGAGGAACTTTATTCGAAGCTTTTTTAGTGCGAAAACAAATTGACGATTACAAAAGGCTTATTGAAAAATTAAAAATTGATACTGTTGAAGTTTCTGATGGTTCAATTGTTTTAAACCATGATAAAAAATGTGAGCTAATTGCTGATTTTGCTAAAAACTACACGGTATTATCGGAAGTTGGTTCAAAGGAAGCAGGAATAATTGTTAGTCCAGGGAAATGGAAAAAGATGATGGCCAATGAATTACAGGCTGGTTCATGGAAAGTAATTGCAGAAGCTAGAGAAAGCGGAAATGTTGGTATATATCGTCCATCAGGAAATGCCCATACCATGCTTATCAATCAAATTTTAGCCAAAATACCATCAGAAAGCATATTGTGGGAAGCTCCTCAAAAATCGCAGCAGGTTTGGTTTATCAAATTTTTAGGCGCAAATGTGAATCTTGGAAATATCGCACCTAATGAAGTAATTCCTTTAGAAACTTTGAGAATAGGTTTAAGAGGCGATACATTTTTCTCCTTCTTACCAGATGAATTTCAAGAAAATAAACCCATTTTTTAATTAATATATTTTTATGAAGGAAGTTACTGTTCAAGAATTAAAAAAATTAGTTGACGATAAAGCAAATATTCAAATAATTGATGTTAGAGAAGAATACGAATATGAACAAGCCAATATGGGTGCTGAACATATTCCTATGGGTAACATTTTAGCCGAATCAGATAAAATAAGCAGAAGTAAACAAGTGATTATTCATTGCAGAAGTGGAGCACGTTCAGCCTCAGTAATTAATGCCCTTGAAAAGCAATTTGGTTTCGAAAATCTTTATAATCTTAAAGGTGGAATCATTGCTTGGGCCAATGAAATTGATAACACCCTTCAACCATAAATCGAATTTTATAATGAAAATAAGATCTCCAAAAGAGTATCTTTTGCTAGTTTCAAAAGGATTAGCAATGGGCGCTGCTGATATTGTACCAGGTGTTTCAGGCGGTACTATAGCATTTATTAGCGGAATTTATGAAGAACTTTTAGCCTCAATTAGCTCTGTTAATTTAGATGCTTTAAAAACGCTAAAAGCAAAAGGTGTAAAAGCATTTTGGAATCAAATAAATGGCAATTTTTTAGTGGCATTGGTTTCAGGTATTTTGATAAGCATAGTAAGTCTTTCAAAATTAATTCAATACTTACTTGAAGATCACCCCATTTTAATTTGGTCTTTTTTCTTTGGTTTGATAATAGCCTCAACCGTTTTCGTTTCTAAAAAGATTAACAAATGGAGTTTTGAAAATGTATTCGGTCTTATTATCGGAACTTTAATTGCCTATTTTGTAACCATTGCCTCGCCAGCACAAGGACCTGAAGGTTTAATTTTTATTTTTTTAGCCGGGTCAATAGCCATTTGTGCTATGATTTTACCGGGTATTTCTGGTAGTTTCATTTTACTTCTTTTAGGTTATTACCATCAAATTTTAGGCACCTTATCTAGTTTAATAAGCAATATCAAAGCAGGACTTATTGGCGATGCTATAAGTAATTTTATCATCCTTGCTGCATTTGCATTAGGATGTTTGTTTGGTTTATTGAGTTTTTCAAGGGTTTTAAATTGGTTATTCAAAAAGGCTGAAATGTTAACCATTTCAATCCTAACTGGTTTTATGGTAGGCTCATTAAACAAAGTATGGCCATGGAAAAAAGTAATTGAATATCGTTTTAATTCACATGGTGAAACAGTTCCATTTATTGAAACAAACATCTTACCTCAAACTTATTTAGAAAATACAGGCAACGATCCTCAAATCATTATTGCCTTGTTATTATGTCTATTTGGTTTTTTTCTAGTTTATTTCATTGAAAAAATAGCTGCCAAAAAATGATGGAATTTGGACTAATTGGGAAAAAACTAAGTCATTCATTTTCTCCAAATTATTTCAACGAAAAGTTTAATCTACTCAGCATTAAAGCAAATTATAGTGCATTTGAAATAGACAATGCGGGTGAAATTTTAAACTTGTTAAAACTCCATCCCCAATTAAAAGGATTAAATGTAACTATTCCATTCAAGCAAGAAATAATTCCTTTTTTAGATATAATTCATCCTATTGCCAAAGAAATTGGAGCAGTTAATACCATAAAAATTACTAACATAAATGGTAAATATTTATTAGAAGGTTTTAACACTGATTATTATGGATTTTCAAAAGCTCTAGCTAGTTATGACTTTGGATTTAAAAAAGCATTGGTTTTAGGCAGCGGAGGCGCTTCAAAAGCAATCATTTACACTTTAAAACTTTGGGGAATTGAATACGAAGTTGTTTCTAGTTCCGGAAATGGAAATTTAAACTACAATCAACTCAATGAAAATAATTTCTCAAAATTTGATTTGATAATTAATACTACCCCTTTAGGAATGTATCCCAATGTAGAAACATTTCCTCCTATTCCTTACCAATTGGCTCATGAAAATCAATTATTTTTTGATACAATTTATAACCCTGAAAAAACCCAATTCATGAAAAAAGCCATCGAAAATGGAGCCATGGCTGTAAATGGTTTGAAAATGCTAATTTGTCAGGCAGAAGAATCTTGGGAAATTTGGAATGCTTAAATTAAATCCATTAAATTATTAACTCCTATTGGCCTTTCTACAGTAAATCCTTCGCCAAAAGTTACACCAATTGAACGACCAAATTCTCTAGACCTGGCTGCTACAAAATCTAAAAAATCTTTTGATGATATAGGTGTTTTTGGCAAACTATCATCTCCATTATAAAATTGTGATTTAAAAGCTAAAATCGATTTCATTTTTATATCAAAAGTATCGGTAATATCAACCACTAAATCGGGCTTTATATATCTATCTTGAATATAATGTAAAACAAATTTTGGTCTCCAAGCTTTTTGAATCTGATCGTTTTCTAAAGTTTCAATTTTAATTAATCCAGAAAGAAAAATAGAGTCTGAAACCATTTTTGAAGCTCTACCATGATCAATATGTCTATCAGAAATGGCATTACAAATAATAATACTGGGTTGGTATTTTCTGATAACAGAAATAATTTTTAATTGGTGTTCTTTATTATTTTCAAAAAAACCATCAGAAAATCCTAAATTCTCACGAATAGAAATACCTAAAACTTTAGATGAATTTTCAGCTTCTGTTTTTCTTTCTTCTACACTTCCGCGTGAGCCTAATTCTCCCCTAGTTAAATCAATAATCCCAACTTTTTTACCTTGTTTAATAAGCTTCGCTATGGTACCCGAAGCTGAAAGTTCAGCATCATCAGGGTGTGCGGCAAAAACTAAAACATCCAATTGCATTTTTTAAATTTTGGCAAATGTAAAATTCTAATAATTGAAATTTGAAATTAATTTTGGAAAAATATCATGAAAAACTTCGAAATTCTTAATCTTTATAAAAATGCATTTAGCGGACTATCCCGAAATGCATGGATGCTGTCATTGATCATGTTTGTTAATCGAAGTGGAACAATGGTTGTTCCATTTTTAAGCATTTATTTAACTTCATCTTTAGGATTTACCATTCAAGAAGCAGGTTATTGTTTGGCAATTTTTGGAATTGGGTCAGTTATTGGAACTTTTTTAGGTGGATGGTTAACTGATAAAATTGGGAATTTTAAGGTACAAGTATTTAGTTTAATTGGAGGCGGGATTTTATTTTTGATTGTCTTAAACTTAAGAACCTTTTACAGTTTTAGTATCGGTATATTTTTTTTAAGTCTAATTTCAGAATCATTAAGGCCTGCAAATGCAGCATCTGTGGCAAGTTATGCCAATCCTGAAAATATTACGCGCGCTTATGCTTTAAATAGAATGGCATTGAACTTAGGATTTGCCATTGGTCCTGCTTTAGGAGGCTTTTTTGCGGCTATATCTTACAAATTTTTATTTATGGCAGATGGCTTAACATGCATACTTGCAGGATTATTTTTTTACTTCTATTTTAAAAACAAAACTCAAATAGATAAAAACTTAGCTTCAATTAAAAGTAACAAATCTAGTTCCCCTATAAAAGACAAAAGGTTCATGATGTTTGTGCTTTTGACCTCCTTATTTGCTATTTGTTTCTTTCAAATTTTTGCAACGCTTCCGCTTTTTTACAGAGATATAATGAAAATTTCAGAATTTGAAATCGGTACTTTATTAGCATTAAATGGAATTATCGTTTTTTCATTTGAAATGATCTTAGTATATGTATTAAATAATCGTGTAAAATTATCCAACATGATTATCATGGGAGTTTTACTAACTGGTGTTTCATTTTGGTTATTAAACTTCAGTAATCATAAGTCAATTTTATATATCTCTATGATTTTGGTAAGTTTTGCAGAAATTTTCGCTATGCCTTTTATGGCCACCTTTGCCGTTGAAAGATCAACAGAACAAAACAGAGGTTCATTTATGGCCATGTATTCTGTTGCTTATTCCGTTTCGCATATTTTTGCACCAATTGTTGGAACACAATTAATATATTTATACGGCTTTAAAAGTCTTTGGGAAACAGTAATGATTATTTCTATTATCAATGCTTTGGCATTTTATATTTTATTTTACAAAAAAGCACCTGCAATAGAGCATTAAATAAAAAAATAGGCGATTTAAAAAAATCGCCTATTGAACAAACTAATTTAATCTTCTTCTATTAACCCGAAATTAATACTAGAAAGCTTATCACCATCAAAATAAAAATCGATAAAAGCATCGTCAAAGCTTATCCTTTTTTCTCCCCATTCATGAACCTCAGTATCAATTTCTGAATATCCGTTTGCTTTCATTAAATCAATAATTTCAGATTCACTTAATTTAAAAACATCTTTACCATACAATCTTGCAGTGTTGTCGTCAATTTCAATAGAAGTAAATTTTGTAAAATCATCTTCATCAAAAAAAATTGACATTCCTTTGTCCCAATAATGCCAAATATGAGCACTGAACTCTTCCTCATCCATTAGCTCAATTTCATTGGGCTCTCCTACAAGCTCCTTCACTTTATTTTTATCTATACCAAACTTTAATGTTCCGTATCCCTTCTTTGGTCTGATTTCCATGTTATTTTTTTTACAAAACTATAAGATTCCTATTATTCTCTAAATTATATTTATGTCAAATTAAGTTTTAGTAATTTATGTTGTTTAATTCGAAAATATTAAATTAATGGGTTGATTAATTTAATATCTTCTATTTGAAAAATAATTGGTGAGAGCTGAAAAGCTAAAAGTTGAAAGTTAAAAGTTATAAAGTTTTGAAAGTTAAAAGGTTTTGAAAGTTGAGAAAGAACATAAATCATCTGGTTTAAAAAATTTGCAATCTGTAATTTTTAATCTGCAACTTGCAATCCAAATACCTATCTCCTTTTATTAACCATAAGACTACTCCTATAACTCATCACCACAAAAAAGAAACACAAAATAACCTGGCTTTTTTGTCGAATGGCAATCCCTAAGTTACCAGAAACCTGCGCTAAAGCTAATGAAGCCACAATAAAAAACAATAAACTAGCTTTGACTAAATATTGTGATTGAAATAAATACCTCAAAAATCTTAAATTCAATAACCGAATGGTTATTAAAACATAAAATAAGTTCTCGATACTTACAATAATCCCTAATATTCCTGGGGCATCCACAAAAAGTGGGCGATAAAAAAAAGTAAAAAACTTTTCAAAAAGGTTATAATTATTAATATCAACCCCTGAAGTGGCTTTTCCTAATTCGCTTGCTCGATGAGATAAATCAACACCTTCTGAAATAAACTCTTCTTGTTCTATACCTGCTAACTTTAAGGCATCATTTAAAACAAAAGAAATAGAGGCAAAACCAATGATTAATAAAAATGTCTTAGCTTGATTGCTAATGCCTCTGCTGCTGAACAAAACGCCAATCATAATAGCAATCATAAGCATTAACATAATATGCGGACGAACATGATAAACTATTATTCCACCTAAAAACAATAGAATTAATCTTTCTCTGAACCTAATAACAGCATAGAAAACCATTGCGATACCCATAAAAATAATACTTCCTTTGCCAAAAGAACCTGTCCAGAAATGTAAATTAGGCAATAAAAAAATGACCTTTTTTAAATCCCAATTATTAATGGTTTTAATTTTTATAGGGAATTTTTCTTCGAAGAGAGCATAAAAAAAAGCGACTCCAATAAAACCAAAAAAGGCAAACAAAACCATCATCGCCTCAAAAGAAAAACCAAAAAAATTCACAAAGGGAAATCCAATAAATTTAATAAAAATCGTGCTAGTACCATATAGATTAAACCAATCTAAATCTGCATTATCTAAAATTGAATTATAATAGTTTTTAGAATCAGAGGCATTAAAAACCGCATAGATATAATAAACCAAGGCTAAAAAAAGATGGTACCAAAATAATTGATTTAAAAACTTTTTATTTATGTTTTTAACTTGTTTAGCTAAAAAATTAATAAGCTGTTGTCCAACCAAATAAGAAAAAACTAAAACCAGTACCAGTGAAATCAAAAGCTAAATTTTAGACTGCTAAAATGATGTTTTTTTTCTTGTGATGTAATTTCATTTTTAATTTAAAAACTATAGACCTAGTTTTTTACCAAAAACCAAGCATTTAACAAGTTATTTTTGTTGTATAACATTTTGCTTTTTGTTTCCCAATTAATAACCTCACCCCCTGCTGCTTCTACAATAGCCTGACCTGCTGCGGTGTCCCACTCCATAGTGGGAGCAAATCGAGGATAAATTTGAGCTTTATTTTCGGCTATCAATAAAAACTTGAATGAGCTACCCATGCTTAATGTTTTTGCATTTGGGTAATCTTTAATAAAATCTTCTGTTTCTTGGCTCAAATGTGACCTGCTGGCAACAATTACTTCAATAGGATGTTTTGATATTTTAAGAGTACTTGTTATTTCATTTTCGGTTTTCCAAGCTCCTTCGCCTTTTATTCCCCAAAATAATTGTTTAAACACAGGGGCATAAATAACGCCTGCTATGGTTTCATTATTTTTAATTAGGGCAATGTTTACTGTGAACTCTCCATTTTTTTTGATAAATTCTTTTGTGCCATCCAATGGGTCAACCATCCAAAACATTTCCCACTTTTTTCTTTCTTCAAAGTTTATATTTTTTCCTTCTTCACTTAAAATTGGGAGATTCGTTTTTTCTAAATAACTAACAATTACATTATGAGCTGCTTTATCAGCCAATGTCAATGGACTTTTATCCCCCTTTAACTCAATGCCAAAATCTGCTGAATTATAAATTTCCATTATTTTTTCACCAGCCTCAATGCTTGCTTTTTTTGCAATTTCAATTATTTGTTGAATTTCCATTCTTTATTTTTTTATTTCTTATACAATCATTCCTGCTGCCACTGTCTCATTGGTGGCTTCATCCACTAAAATAATACTGCCGGTAATTCTATTTTTATTGTAAGCATCAAAAAACAATGGTTTTGATGTTCTTAAACTCACTTTGGCAATATCATTCATTTTTAAGGTCTCTACATTTTCAATTCTATGTAAAGTATTAATATCCACCAAATATTTGATTTCCTTCACCATTCCTATACAAGAATTACTGGTATGTTTTATCAAAAACTTGGATCGAGCAGCCATCGATTTTTGATTCATCCAACAAAGCATCACATCAATATCCTGACCAATCTCTGGCTGATTATTGGGTCTAACTAACATATCGCCTCTGCTTACATCAATTTCATCTTCTAAAGTCATGATAACAGACATGGGCGAAAATGCTTCCTTGATTTGAACATTATCTAATTCGATTGTTTTTATTTTCGATTGAAAACCCGATGGAAGCGATAAAACTTCATCACCAGGTTTAAAAATACCACTGGCAACTCTTCCGGCAAAACCTCTGAAATCTTGGTGCTCATGTGTGTGTGGGCGAATCACCAATTGAACGGGAAAACGACAATCAATGTGATTGTTGTCACTTGCAATATGTAAATTTTCTAAATGATACAACAAAGTAGCACCTTGATACCAATCCATATTTTTAGAACGATCAACCACATTATCGCCATTCAAAGCACTAATAGGGATATATTGAATGTCTTTAACCTCCAATTTAGAAGAAAAAGCTTCATAATCAGATTTAATTTTTTCATACACCTCTTGGTTATAATCCACCAATTCCATTTTATTGATACATACTACTAAATGCGGAATCCCTAATAGAGAAGCAATAAAAGAATGACGATGGGTTTGTTCTACCAAACCTTTTCGAGCGTCAATTAAAATAATGGCTAAGTTGGCAGTTGATGCGCCAGTAACCATATTTCTGGTATATTGAATATGACCCGGTATATCAGCAATAATAAATTTTCTTTTTGGGGTAGAGAAGTGTCTATAAGCCACATCAATGGTAATTCCTTGTTCTCTTTCCGATTTTAAACCATCTGTAAGCAATGATAAATCTATATAATCAAATCCTTTTTTTTTGCTTGAAGCCTCTACTGCGTCCAATTGATCTTGAAATATCGATTTTGAATCGTATAACAATCTACCAATGAGGGTACTTTTGCCATCATCAACACTTCCTGCTGTTGTAAATCGTAGTAATTGGTTATTTTCTTGCATTTGAAAAATATTATATTTAAAAGAATTTTAAAAAATGTTTTATTAAAAGTACCCGCTTTTTTTTCGATCTTCCATTGATGTTTCAGACCTTTTATCATCTGCCCTTCCTCCTCTTTCTGTTGTTCTTGAGGTGGCAACTTCTTCTATAATTTTATCTAAATTGTCTGCATCTGATAAAACCGCTCCAGTAATAGGCATATCGCCACAAGTTCTGTATCTAACTTGCATCATTTCAGTTTTTTCATTTAGCTTTAATGGAAGAAATTCTGATTTTGCCAAAATAACACCATCCCTCACTACGCATTCTCTTTGATGAGTAAAATATAAACTAGGAAGCTCAATATTTTCTAATTGGATGTATTGCCAAACATCCATTTCTGTCCAATTGGATATAGGGAAAACTCTAAAATGTTCTCCAATATTTTTTTTACCATTAAAAATATTCCACAATTCGGGTCTTTGATTTTTAGGATCCCATTGTCCAAATTCATCTCGATGCGAGAAAAAACGTTCTTTAGCTCTGGCCTTTTCTTCATCCCTTCTTGCACCGCCCATTGCGGCATCAATTTTATAGGTTTCTATGGTTTCTAAAAGCGTAATAGTTTGCAAGGTATTTCTGCTGGCATTTGCTCCTGTTTCTTCTTTTGCTGTGCCTCTATTAATGCTATCCTGAACATGACCAACAATTAATTCAACGCCTAATTCTTTAACCAATTTATCTCTAAAAACAATGGTTTCAGGAAAATTGTGACCTGTATCAATGTGAATCAATGGAAATGGAATTCTGGCAGGATAAAATGCCTTTCTTGCCAAATGTGCTACTAAAATGGAATCTTTTCCACCTGAAAATAACAAAGCAGGCTTTTCAAACTGAGCCACCACTTCTCTTATTATGTAAATTGATTCAGCCTCTAATTCTTTTAAATGACTTAAATAGTATTTCTGCATATAATTTTTTTAACTCAATTATTTCTGAATAACCTTAAAATTTAACTAAATGGATAAAGTTGGAACAATTTTTTGAACTAAAATATCCAAACAGCTTGAAACATCTTGTTCATTTGTTTTAAGATAAATGTCTGGATTTTCAGGTTTTTCGTAGGGAGAATCAATACCTGTAAAATTTTTAATCATTCCTTTTCTGGCTTTGTCATATAAGCCTTTTACATCTCTTTTTTCACATTCCTCAAGCGGACAATCTACAAAAACTTCAACAAAATTTTCAGCACCTACAATCTCCTTAATTAATTCTCTTTCAGCTTTAAATGGCGAAATAAAGGCAGATATTACTATCAATCCGCTATCAATCATTAATTTACTTACCTCTGCAATTCTTCTTAAATTTTCTTTTCTATCATCATCAGAAAATCCTAAATCTTTATTTAATCCATTTCTAACGGTATCGCCATCCAATAAAAAAGTTTTGAATTTTTGAGTAAATAAAAAATACTCAAACTGCAATGCTAAAGTACTTTTACCTGACCCTGATAACCCAGTCATCCAAATTAATTTGGGATGTTGATTCATTAATTTAGACTTATCATTGGTGCTGATTTTAGAGGCTATGGGATAGATATAATTCATAAATCAAAATTATAATAGAAGTATATAAAGCTTAGGCAAATTAAGGTGTAAATGATGGTAAATAAAAAACCAACTCTAAAAAAGTCTTTGAATTTATAAGACCCTGGTCCCATTACCATTAAATTGGTTTGATAACCAATTGGAGTCATAAAATCGCCTGATGCCGCAAAAGCAATAGCTACAAAAAATGGAACCGAATTAAAATTTAATAGTGCACTAAGCGATAAAGCTATTGGAAACATAATAGAAACAGCGGCCGCATTAGTTATTAATGATGTTAAAATAATGGTTGCTAGAAAAAGTAAAGAAAGAGCAATCATAGGATTTCCATTGGAAGATAATTCCAAAATAAGATTGGCTATAAAATCTGCTGCTCCTGTTTTTAACAAGGCTGTTCCAATGGCTAATGAAGAAACTAGAAGAATAACCAAATCTAAATCGATAGATGATTTAATTTCTTCCAAATTCAATTTTTTGAAAATTACTAGTAGTAGAATAGCTACGATTGTTGCTAAAAACAAATCTAAAATACCTGAAATGCCCAATAAAACAACCCCAATAGAAACAGCTAGCAATAATTTTTCTTTTAGCTGACCTTTTTTAGGCGCAATACTTTCTTCTAATTTATCTAACATGATAATGTCATTTTGATCTTTCACTTCTTTTCCAGAAAGCAGTAATAGTAAATCACCAGAACTAAAAACAGTATCACCTATGTTTTCGTTTAATTTTTCACCATGCCTGTGCACAGCAATAATGGACGCATTCATTTTTCTTCTAAAATCTGAATCTTTCACTCTTTGGCCAATAAATTTTGAATTTGCTGGTATGATAGCTTCTCTAAAATTAAAATGACCATGCACTAACCTATATGGCTAAAACTCCGGAAAAGAGATTTTTAATTGCCGAAATAGCTGAAGTGTGTCATTTACCAAAAAAGTTTTTAGAATCAATTTTACTTGATTTGAAAAATAATGGCTTTTTAGGCCCCAAAATTGGAAAAGGTAGCGGTTATTACTTTATAAAAAATCCGGCTGACATAAATGTGGCTGATGTTTACAGAATTTTTGAAGGTGCTATTGCACTTTATCCTTGCGCCACATTTAAATACTATCAAGCTTGCGAAGAATGTTTAGATCCACAAAAATGTGGTATTAGGAAATCTTTTCTGGAACTACGAAACAAACAAGTAGAAGCAATGAAGAGCATTTCATTAAATGATTTGATTCAATAATAAATAGCCAAAAATATTTGATACAATTATAATTGAAAACAAAAGAAAATCATTTAATTTAAAAAATTTGCAATTCCCAAAAAGACATTCTTCGACCCACTCTGGGGTCGTGAAAAATAAATTCCATTTATTTTTCAATAAACAGGTCATCCCGCTGGGATGAGTAGTAAGAATGAAGATTTAAGTGGGAAGTATTGGGATATTAAGGATTAAAGATTTCAGAAAGTACGATTAGAGGTTGAGCGTACCAAAACCCTAACTTGGTTGAGATTTTTAGATTTAAAAGTTGAGAAGGTTGGAAAGTTTTGAAAATTGGAAGAACCTCACCCCTTACCCCTCTCCAAAAGAGAGGGGAATTGATTATCAATAATTTGAGCATTTTAAAAAGAACAAAAATCATCTGATTTTCAAGTCTCAATACTCATGTCTATTATCTGAAATCTAGTACTGAAAGAATAATAATCATCAGGAAAAACCTCACCCCTTACCCCTCTCCAAAGGAAGATGGGGACTGTTTATCAATAATTTAGTGATTTCAGAAAGGACTAAACTTATTAGATTTTCAGAATCTCAATACTCAAGTCTCATATCTCAAATCTGATTCGCAATCTGTAATTTGCCATTTGCAATCTGCAATAATGTGTAGTCCTGAAAACAAAAAAGCCCCACATTTCTGAGAGGCTTTTTCTTAATTTTTTATTTAATCAGAATTTTATCTCCAAATCTTATAAACTTTTTCAACACCTTGAATTCTAACTAAATAATGACCATTAGACAATTGAGAGTTTAAGATTACATTATTCGAACTCATGCCACTTTGAACAACTTTTCCTGTTAAGTCTAAAACCTCAAAAGGAAGATTTTTATCTAAACCTGCAAAATACAATTGTCCATTTGCACTGTAAACATTCACTTTGTTGGTATTATTTTCTTGAATAAAATTAGGGTCTTGTGAAACATTAAAATGTAATACAAATCGATCTAAACCATTATAATTTCCGGATTCGAAAGTGTAAGAAGCGCCATTCTCCAACAACACTTTTTCGCCTTTAAATTTATCTTCTAAAATTACTTGAACGCCTTCCATATTTTCCATAGAAGTTAATTTCCATGTTAAGCTAGTCCATTGGCCAGTATATTTATAACCCAATGGAACTGATTTTGATTCTGTTAAAGTGGCATAACTAGCCGCGACAATAAACTCTTCATCGAAATACAAATAAGGTTCGGCTATTCCTTCATCTGGTGAAAACATTTTCCAAGAATCAAATTTATCATATCCATCATGCGACTCATTTCTAAATTTAATCTCTAAATCATCTGAAACTTCACCATAGTTTAAGGTTAAGTTTAATTGAGGTAAATTATTGATGCTTGGTCTCAATAAAGCTTGACTGCTATGCAAACGCGCATTGTCATTAACTGAGATACTAGGTGCTTCTGCTAAACCCGTTTTAGTTCTAACATAAAAACCTTGATTCGCTGCAATGGGCATTACACCTTCATCAGCTGCATTATAATTTTGGAAGGTTAAAGGAGATGTTCCTCTTGGAATTTGTATTGTGGTTAGAAACTGGGTGGTAAAATCTCTTGTCCAACCGGCATCGTTATTCCAATCAATGGCTGAAGGATAAGGATTAGAAACCAATTCAAATCTGCTGCTTGTTAGAGGAACTGTCATGTTATATGTTCCACTATTAATTTCACCTATAAAATCAATATCTGCTGTAGCGCCTGAGCTTCCAAGTCTGTAAGCGTATCCTCTAAAAGGATCTAAATTTTGCGGGGCAGCGTTAAAAATTTGTACCCAACCATTTGTGTTAGGATTGAAATCAAACAACTTATCATTAATGCTGGTTAAAAGACTTGAAGATGCATCTGCAATAGGTGAACCTATGTACCAACCTTTAAATGTTCCTCCTGAAACGGGAGCTGTTAAATGTCTTTCTGCTAAAACACTTCCAGCACCAATCATATTTATAGCTCCCAATGTAATTAAACTGCCATTTTCATTTCCGTTAATCCCTGAACTTCTTACTTTAACCCCTTCAGCAACTGATACATTTAAATTTCCATTAACAGTTACATCCGCATCAACAACTATATCTAAATCTCCTTGCTCTACATTTAATGCACTGCCAATCTCTAATAACACTCCACTGGTTAAAACTACATCACCACCGTCTAAAGTCAAATCGCCATCAATTGATAATGCAGGCGAGTTATCAAAAGTGATTGTGCCAGTGTTCATGGTTAAATCACCACCTACGTTTAGGTTGTCATTATTAATATCAATTGTACTTCCATTCACCACCATATTCCCGGTAGTAATTAAATCACCATCTGTGCAATTGAAAGTTCCTGCCGTTAAATTTAAACTTCCAAAAGTTTTTGTACCTGTATTATTAAAATTACCTGTTCCTCCATTTAAACTGTAAGCATTCGTTACAGTTAAACTACCTCCATTTAAGCCAAACGTTCCACCCGATTGGGTTAAACTTCCAATACTTTGAGTACCTGCGCTTGATAAAGCAATGGTGCCTGAACTAAATCCTAAATCACCTACAATGGATAAATCGCCTGAGCTATGGGTAATGTTAAGCGTCCCTCCTGATTGGGCAATATTTCCACCAATGGTTTTGTTAGCAGCAGCAGTTAAAGTAACTGTGCCAGAAGCAAAAGCTAGATTATTAGTAATATTTATAACACCACTTGTTTGTGACAAAGAAAAAGTTCCCGCTGTGTGATTAATACCGCCAAATGTTTTATTACCAGTTCCAGTTAAAGCTGCGGTTCCTGAATTTACAGTTAAATCTCCCGTAAAGTTAAATGAACTTGTGCTGTTTGCGGTTAATGTGCCTCCATTTACTAAAATATTAGCACCACTTAAATCAATACCTGCTCCAGCAGTGTAAGTTCCAGAATTTACAGTTAAGGTTCCATTTATAACTCTATCCACTGACTCAGTAAAGTTAGCACCTCCAGTATTGGCTATGGTTAAATCATTAACAGTACTTGGCAAACCATTTCCAAAAACTTGAGAACCAGAACTTCCTTTATAAACATAATTGGCGCCTGTGCTAAAGGTTCTATTGGTAGTATGTATTTGCCCTGTTGTACCTGCGCTTGTTATACCAGCATCGTTGTAAATGTTTAAGGTAGCTCCTGCGTTTAAAGTAAATGTTCCTGTTCCATTAATAATAAAAGTTGGGGAGGCAAACTCTAGTTCACCTAGTATATCAAAAATACTTGTTGTACCTATTGAAACTCTGTCTGTGTGAGAAATATTTAAAACTAATACCGAAGCTGAGCCTACAGAGATGTTTAATTTTTCACTAGCTAAATTTGAGAAAAAAGTTGAAGTTAGATCTGTCGAAATAATTTGTTCACCAGAACCATTGAAGTTTAAGTTAATTTTTCCGTTAGCTGCTTTTGAGATTAGACCAGTACCTTCAATTATCAAATCACCATTTAAGTTCAAAGTGTGGACGTGTGATGCTCCATTGGTTAATTTGTATTGGCAGCCATCCATAATTGTAAAATCCCCACCGATTGATAAAGTTGCATTTATACCAGATGACATTCTAATTTCCTTTCCATTGGATTCTTCAATAGTAAAATCCCCTAAAATTTCGCTAACAAATAAAAACCAATTACCTCCTAAATTACTTACAGAAATTATCAAATTACCATATTCAGTAGCTGGCAATCTAGATGGTGAGGTTCCTCCGTTTGCCCATCTTTGAATTTCAACTATTGAAGATGCACTAAGACTTCTAGAAGAACTCCCTGGGAAATCATTAATTACACCATTGGCACTTGAACCCAAAGCATTATGAATATATTCACCTGCTCCATTAATGGTGAAATTGGTAATCGTGCTTCTTACATTAGCCGTCATGGAGCCAGTATTTTCAATAATTAAATTGGTAAAACTATTGGTGTGTACACTGGCATTATTAATGTAGGTGCCATTAATTGTTAAAGTGCCAGCGGTAAATATGTTTGCTCCAGTTTGGGTCATAGTTACTCCTGCTGATATTTGAACCTCACCAGCTACTGTCCAATTACTAGTTAAATCATCAGGATTAGAACCTATAATAAAAACATCGGCTGCATTGGTGAAATTAGCTGGGTTGGCCAATCCAGCATCCACCCAATTGGTAACATTATTCAACGGACCTGTACCATCATAATTATAATTGGTCGCCCCTGCCAATAATGGCAAAAAAGCAATGATTGATAAAAGTTGTTTCATATTTTTTGAATTAATTTGTAAAAGTACGTATTTTATTTAGATGCGGATTGAAATGAATTTATTAATCGAGTATATTTGAATTTTTTCAATAATTTATTCTATTTGTCTGGAGAATAAAAATCAAAATTGTTTAGTAACTACAATGATAAGAAATTCTTTTGCTAGCAGTTGAATTAATTTATCGCTTTAGTTTTCGCTTAAATTTAAAGTAAAATTTAGCAAAATTAACAAATGGTAAATTAAGTATATTTAAAGCGATAATATTTTTAAGTGACTTATCAAAATGAATAAATTTCTTAGCCATATCAATAGAAAAATTATAAGCCCCACTTTTTCTACTCTCTACAAGACTTGCTTTATAAGCCAACTTTAAAAAAAAGACAAATTTTAGTCTGTTTTCGAAATAATTCTCATGTTTTTCAAAAAACAATTTTGTGGCCTCCAAGTTTAGTTTGGCGCTCATGCGATCATCTGAACTCACATGCAAAATTGCCCCTCTTTGATTAATACTTTTTAATCCAAATCTTAAATCGAATCTAATTGCTAAATCCCAATCTTGATACTTCTTTAATTGTTCATCAAACTTAACTTCTAAAAATGAAATTCTTTTAAACACCATTGTGCTTGTTCTAATATCCCCTCCATCTCCTGATGTTAATATATAACTTAAAATATTCTCATTATCAAATTTATTTCTAAAAGAAGGTGATATTTGATTTAGTCCATTATCATATGAAATAGTAAAAGATGAAAATACACCCGAATAATTATTCTTATTTAAAAAATAAATAGAATTTTTCAAATGATCTGGAAACCATTCATCATCACTATCTAAAAAAGCTAAGTAATCACTAATAGCTAAGGCTGCACCTTGATTTCTTGCTACTGCACCTCCTAGAGGTTTATCATTTCTTATGAGCTTAATATTTGAATGAGGGGGAAAATCTAATTCATGGGTATTATCAGTAGAGCCATCATCTATAATAATAATTTCCGAAACAACAATTGTTTGAACAATTGCCGACTCTATAGCTCTTAGAATTGTTTTTTTTCTATTATGAGTCGGAATAATAACTGAAACAGAATAAACCATACTATTTTAATATTTCATTTAATGGTTTCTCAAAGAAGATTAAAGACTCATCTATTTGTTCCTTAAATATATCAAGTCCTGTTTTTGTTAGAAAGAGTGTGGGTATTTCAAAAAAACTCGCTTCTATGGCTACAGTGGACCATTTAGTAATATGTAAAACAGTATTATTAAGAATAATAGGTAAAGGTGTATTTGAAGCCACTTCAAATTCTGCCTCACAATCGAGTTCAAGTTTCTTATACAATTCTTTATAGTGATTCAATTTATCTAAATGATGAGGGTGAAGTCTTACAAAAAGATAATATAATTTAGGTATTTCTTTTAAAGCATCGACAAAAGAAGCTGGAAAAGGATCATCTAAGGGCTGAATAGTATACAAGATAATATTCTTAGGTAATGAAACATCCATTTTAAAAAAACCATTTTTCCAAAGTTCCATCCAAGGATACCCCTTAATAATCGCATTACCACCCCATTCACTAATATTGTTGGCTGAACATCTATCCCAGACATAAAACTCATTTGGCAAGAAGGCTTTAGCTTTTGAATCATTAATCTGCCCCCAAGAGGTATATGATAAATGAAACCTACCTTGTATACCATGCTGCAAGTCAATGGTTTTTATTCTTAGCAAATTAGCAGCGGCAACCATTGATATCCCCTTTGAATCATAAAAACAATTTAAATAAACATTCTCAGGTTTAATAAAATTAAGAATTGACTTCCAAGCCAAAATGTCTATATAATAACTCTTAATTAAGGCCTCAATTGAAGCATAATTAGTAAAATTCGATGATTCGGGCCAAAAATCTATTACATCATTTAAAAGTTCTTCTAGTCCCTCAGCCTTTAAAGAACTTTGCTTTTTATAAGAATTAAAAAATCTTAGAAAGAGATAAATCGGTTGAATATGTAATATATCTTGTGAACTATATACAGGTGTATTATATTGAAAATTGGTAGCAAACTCACAAATAACGGCTGTTTGGTTTTGATTTTTTAAATCCAACAAGATTGGATCAGCGATTCTGTCAAAATAAAATCCATTAATATTGGATCTAAAAGCCGCATTAGAAAGAATAATATTTTTCCTCCCCTTTGCTTTTACTAATTGAATAATGCTGTAAAAAAAACCAATTAAAAAAAAAAGTTTCGACTTTTTAGATGCATGTTTTTCTTGTCTATTACTTTTAGAATCCTTGAAAAAAAGATACAATCTTGTTCTAATAAATGGCCAAATATAAACTTCATTATACATCCATTGGTCAACTGGATATTTCTTTTCAAAGTGTAAAATACCCTTACAAAAATTCTCTAAGTCCATTTACTTAAAATTAATTATCCCAAATAATAGTCCAAAATATAATTTATGATTAACATGAAATTTGTTTTATTTCATTCAAAATTCTTTGATTTGACTTGCCGTCAAAATTAGAACCATATAAGTAGGTATCAGATTCGTCTATTCTTTCCGTCAAAAATGAATCACCATCTTGATCAATTTTTTTAAGTAAAAATTCATATTCTCGACTGTTATTAACCTTAACTACTCCTTTTATCTCGTTGAATATTAAATAATTAAAATTAAGCAAATCATAATTAATTACCGCCTTACCTAATCCTATTGCTGTTCTAATAGTTGATGAAAAAGTTGAGATAAATAAATTCGCTAATGGAAGAAAATTCTCAACAGACTCATCAATCAACCTCATATTATCTTTTAAAACTAATGCAGAGAGTTCATTTTTATTAATCCTAGGATGGGGGCTAATTATCACATTCCAATTTTTAATTTCAAAAGGAATAAATTTCAGCAACAACTCATCAACACTTAAGAAACGTAAATCTAGTTCACCAGATTTTACAAATGGAGGAAGGCCAATAACCAATAACTTTAAATTTGAATCCCAGCCATATTTCAAACAGATATCATTGTAATTTTTATTTTTATTGAATTGAATATTAAATATAGAGTCATCAAAAATAGAGCCTGTAAGTTTTACACAATTTGAAGCTAACTTTTGTTCCGTTGCATGCCTTAACATATACTCATTTTCTAAAAAAATATAATCAATATAAACACCATAAAAGGAGAAAGGATATTTTACATTAATATTTTTAAAGAAATAAGTAACTAATTGTTCTGCAGGGAGAATGAGATATTTTTCGTTATTAAGGTTTAAAGTCCATTTCTTAAAAAAAGGAATAAAAACTGAATTGAGTAAATATTTAGCGTTTGACTTATTTGAAAAAACAAGAGACTTGATTAAAGCATCTTTATCACCAAAAGCAAAAGGAAAGCAGACGGTTTTAATATTCAAATTCTTGCAAACATTTAAATAAACAGGAATGTTATAACCGACAGAATTTAAAGGTGTTATAACTAAATTAATAGATCTTTTGATTAGCACTTCTTTAAAACCAAATTCTATTCTTCTACAAATTTTCAATTCATTAAATACCCTCCTTATAAATACAAATGGCCTATACAATAAAACCTGACCAAAATCTTTAGTGATTGCACTTCCCTTTATTTTAGTTTTAATTGGTTCAAAATGAGTATCAAACCCATGTAATTTAGCTTCGATAATAGAAGATTCTAAATTATGTATTCGTTGATCAAAATAGAACTCAATAATGTATGAATTGCCTCTAAGAAGATTTGCCAAACTCAACATTTTGAAGAAGTCTGACCTAATAATACTAATTATCAAAATTCTATTTTTCATCAAAACCCCATTTCGATTTAATTAAATAAATTGAGAATAAAGAAATAAAAAGTACAATTATTGAAATAATAATCTTAGAAACATAAGAAAGCTCAACAGCAAAACATGCAAGTGTTGTTAATGTTAATGTTATGAACAGCCATAATAAAGGATAAAAACTAACTGCACCTTTATTCATTATAAAACTTTTTAGAAAAAAGCCTGAATATCCTACATACATATAACATGCGAATGTGGAGTAGGCAGCAAATTCAAAACCAAAAATTGGAATAAATATGGTATTTAAAGAAACATTAAAAAAACCAGCAACAAATGTAACTTTCAACAACTCCTTAGTTTTCTCTTTAAAGAATAATACAGAAGAAGATGCTAAATACATTGGTCTATAGCTAAATGCCATTACTATAATTATGACTAATGGATAAATTGAATACAATTCTTCATTCTTAATAAGAATTAATAATATCTCTTTTGACCAAAGAGAAAAAATAAAAGTGCCAAATAGTATTATAATTTGTAAAAGATAAATAACTGATCGGACCCTAAATACATTATTTCTTTTTAAATCATTTAAAATAAAAGGATTTGCTGCGGTACTAAACGCTGAAGTGATTGAATAAAAATAATTACCGAAATTTGAAGATAGAGAATACAAACCGATCTGGTTAGAAGGAACTTTCAAAAAACCCATAACCGCTCTATCAGAACTTCTAAGAAAAAAATTAGCGTATTGATGCGGGATAATCGGTAGCGATATTTTTAGATATTTCAAAATTGACTTCCATCTAAATCTATAAATTGGGTTTAATTTATATTTCACATTCAAAGCCCACCAATAAGAAACATTAAAAAGCACACCTACAATAAAATCACTGAAAAACCAACCCAAATACCCCATTTTTAAATGAGATATAAAATAAAGATTTAGAAGGATTGCCAAAATTCCAAAAAAAATACTTCTCCAAACTACTTGAATCGGTTTCTTGTTAAGTTGATAAAAAAGCGATCCTATTGACTGAGTAGGCCCGAAAAAAATTATGGGCCCTACCGAACAGAAAATTACGAGCAAGAGATTCTCATCCGAAACCACGCTATTCAGCAACAAAAAAAGAATGGCACTAATTAAAAATCCATAAATTACATTCCAGATGGAAAGAAAACCATAAATATGCCGCCAAATTAAAGTGTAGTTTTTTTCGTGCTTAATGAAAGAATTTGATAAAATAATAGGCAGTCCTAAAGTACCTAACACGGCAAATATACCAACATAACCACTAACTAGACCAGCCACCCCATAATCTAAAGCCGTTAGGTCTTTTGTAATTATAGGTAAAATGAATAAACTAACAAGCTTAATAACATATGGCGCTAATCCGTAGATTACAGTATGAGAAATTAACTTCTTAAGCATGTGACTTAAGAATATTCTCAGCAATAACCCAATCTAACTCATTATCTATATCTACTGAAGCATATTCATCCATTAAATATTTCTTTCTTCTCTTTAAGCTATTAAAGCCCCCCTGATAAAATTTTCTTACATTAATTACATAAATTGCCCCGTTTATCTCATAAACATTTGGACAGTCCTGACGTCTTGTAAAGTTGCCTTCCTTAGATTTAAAGAGGAAACCTTCTGTGTCCTCTTCCATTAAAACATAATACGGATTTGACTTTGTTAACTTTGTTGAAACAACCATATCGATATCATCAGTATATAAAGATAGAGCTTCTTTTATATGAATATTTGTACGAAGCGGAGAAGTTGGTTGTAATAAAATTACAACATCGAAGTAAATGTTTTTATTTTTATAATAGTTTAAAGCATGTAAAATAACATCCTCAGTACTTGATATATCTGATGCTAATTCACTAGGTCTTAAAAATGGTATCTCAACTCCTCTTTCTCTAGCAATCCTAGCTATATCTAATGAGTCGGTCGATAAACATATATTACTCGGAGGTACAATTTTTAAAGCTGCGTCAATCGTATAATAAATTAACGGAATACCATTAAGTAGTTTTATATTTTTATTCTTAATCCCTTTTGAACCACCTCTTGCAGGAATTAAAACTAATGGTTTCATAAAATTTTTATATGTTTAATTTCTTCTTGTGCCTTTTTATAATCCTCATGTTTACCAATATCTAACCAATATCCTCTTAATGGATAGGATTGAACTTTTCTATTTGTAGCAATCAAGTTTTCGATAAAATCAGTTGCATTATAAAACTTTCCTTTAGGAATTTCTTGAATTAATTCTTTTCTCATTAAATAAATACCACCATTCGAATAATAGGTATAGGTAGGTTTTTCACTCAAACTAGTTATTATTTCATTGTCTGTTTCTAAAACAGCGTATGGAATAGTGACATCATATGGTATTGTGGCAACAGAAAAATCTGCCTCTCCTTTAATGAATCCTAAAAAGAAATCTTCAAAATCAATATTTGTTAAAAGATCGGAATTCATTACTAAAACATTCTCCTTTTTAAAATCCTCTATTAAAGCCGCACATCCAATAGTTCCTAAAGGTTCGTTTTCCTCTATGTATTTAATATTTATACCCTTAGAAGATCCATCCTGAAAATAATCTCGTATTTGCTCACCCAAATATTTAATTGAAATCCAAATATTTTCAACCCCAAAACTTATAAGTCTATCAATATTGTGTTCTATAATTGGTTTATCGCCAATTTTAAGAAGTGGTTTTGGGGTAGTATCTGTAAGGGGCTTTAATCTTTCACCTCTGCCGCCAGCCATGATTAAAACATCTAGAGGAAGAAAGGATTTTAGTTTTCTAAAATTGATAATATTTATTACCCTATGACAATCATCTAATATTGGGACTACTTTAAAATTTCCTTCTCTAAAATTTAAAACTTCGTCAATTGAATAACTACTTTTTTTTAAATAACGAGGATTATTTTGAATGAATGATAATATTTTATCATTTATCGAAAAGCCTTTTAAAAGTCCCCTTCTAACATCTCCATCAGTAAGTGAGCCAATCAATATATCATTTTCACCAACTACAAAAAGAATTGCATCAGCGGCTAAAGTATTCAATCTAGCCAATGCATCAATAATAATTGCATCAGAAGATATAAGATGTTTTTTAAAATTATTCAGCATTGTTTTTAATTACTTTAATTATCTCTTTCGCTGCACCGCTTTTGTAATACAGATTATTCTTGATTTGTTTATTCTTAAACTCAAATTTAACAGCTTCAATAATTGAGTTTGCCTTAAAAGGAACATGAATTACGTTATCACCAGTTATGCGCCCTTTTTGTCTATCACCCAAATTAATTACAAACTTATTAAAACTTGCTGCTTCAATAATTCCGCTTGAGGTATTCCCAAGTAAATAATCCACATATTTCATACATGTAAAATAGGATTGAGTTCCAAAGTTTTCAATCAAATGAATTTTATCAGGATAAATTTCTTTAAGTTCCAAAAACATATTTCTAAAAATACTACCCGAAGTATCTGCATTGGGCATTGTAACAATAAGTTGTTTTTCTGTAACAATTTCACTTAGAGCAATAAGTGTTTCTTTAGCAAACAAAAAATTACTATTATAATCAACTGTTTCTGGATGAACTGTTACTAAAACTGAGGGTAAGTCTAAATCGATATTCCACTTTTCTTTAAAGGCTGCTATACTAAGAAGTTTTAAATCATGAAGATTATCTAAACTTAAAGAACCGATTGTAAAACAATTATCTTCTTCACCTACTATTTCCTTAATTCTTCTTTTGTATTCTTCCAAAGCTACAAAATGAAGCTTTGATGCCAGTGAAATGGAATGGCGATAAATATTGTCTATTGCTCCAAGAGTAGTTTCTCCACCATGAATATGAGCAAAACGAATATTTAAAGGAATACCTGAGGCCACAGCTGCGGCCATTTCGTAACGATCTCCTAAACAAAAGACCCAATCGAAATCATTTTGATGTTGAGACCAAAAATCAGAAAACTTAAGAGCAGTTAAAGCATAAGCTGAAGAAATAGATCCCGCATCGTCATGAAGAAGCATAGAGTAGATTCTATATTTAACTTCAAAACCTTGCCTTGTAATTTCGTCAACTGTATAACCATGAAATCTAGACAAATGAGTACCGAAAGCAATTATCTCCATCTCAAAGGCTTGGTCTTTAACAAGCGTCTTTAGTAATGGTAGATATATGCCAAAATCAGCCCTTGAGCTCGTTAAAATGGCTAGTCTTATTTTTCTAGATGTTCCCAATTCAATAATGTGTCTGCAACTAAATCTTGATTTAGTTTCCTTCCAATTATATTATCTATTTCCATTGGCGAAATACCATCACCTGGTCTTCGCATAATAATTTTATTCTTTTCTAATGTCTGTCCCCTTTTAATATCCACTAAAAGATGCACAGATTTTCTAGCAATTGATTTATTGGGCTTTTCACTCTCACTGGGTTCTTTAATTCCTGAACCAGAGATAGCCATTTCTATATTTCTAATCGCCATTACCATTGCTTTAAGCTCTTCTGGTTCTAAAGAAGCTTTATGATCTGGGCCTGGCATATTTCTATCAAGTGTAAAGTGCTTTTCAATCACCTTAGCCCCTAAAGCTGCAGCAGCAATAGGAACTTCTATGCCTAAAGTATGATCTGAATACCCAATTTCAACTTCTAATTCTTTTTCAATATGAAGCATCGCAAGTAAATTCACATCTCTCATAGGAGTTGGATACTCGGTATTACAATGTAAAACAATTAAATCTTCCTTTTTTGCTCCTGCATCTATCATCACTTTTACAGCATCCTTTATTTCATTAATATCTGCCATTCCTGAAGATAAAACAATTGGCTTTCCCTTTTTGGCGATATGCTGCAAAAAGGGCTTATTCGTAATTTCACCAGATGGAATTTTATACAGTTTAGGATGAAGCGTTTCTAAAAAATCAATACTATCTTCATCAAAACCTGTAGATAAAAACTCTACACCTTTAGAGTTGGCATATTTTATCAAATCATGGTGCCACTGCTCTGGCATTTCTAGTTTCTTAAGCATTGCATATTGCGAATCATCTCCATCATTAATATTTTTGGATTGATATTCTGCCTTTTTTGCCAATTTGCTAACAATTTTATCAGCTTTAAAAGTTTGAAACTTCACAAAATCTACCTTAGCTGCTGCAGCAGCATCTACCAGCCTTAATGCATTATTAAAGTCGCCATTATGGTTTACACCAGCCTCTGCAATTATTATTACTTTCTTCATTTAATTGTTTTCTTCAGAAAAGTTTACACTGCTTGGAATATTAACAATTCTATCGGCTAAAAATAAACTATTACTTAAATCATCTCGCAAACAATTTTTAAACATCGGTAATTGATGCATTAAATTCCAAACTGGTCTAGTCATTACACCTTGTGCGTTTGATTGTTTTAAAAATTCATCTCTTGCATCCCGGTTTTCTAACATGATAGCATTTAACCAATAATTAGATTGTCCATCATTAGTTTCGGAAATAAACTTTATTGAATTTATTGTTTCGAAAAATTCCAAATAAAGTTTAGCTGTTTTTCTTTTATTGGCAACAAAAGAAGATAAATTTTCTAATTGCGCACATGCTAAAGCGGCATTAAGATTAGGCATTCTGTAATTATAGCCTATCATGTCGTGATTAAACTCCCATGCATGAGGCACTTTAGCCTGAGTGGTTAAATGTTTTGCTAATTGGGCCAAATTTTTATCATTGGTTACAATTGCTCCACCACCACCGCATGTAATCGTTTTATTTCCATTAAAACTAAAAGTACCCATCAGTCCAAAGCTTCCTGTATGCTTATTATTGTAATAACTTCCTAAAGATTCAGCAGCATCTTCAATTAATGGTAAATTATATTTTGAAGCAATGAAGTCTAAACTTTCAATTCGGCAAGGATTGCCAAAAGTATGCATCGGCACTATGGCAGCTATTCTTTGATGCGTTTGTTGATGAAAAACAGTTATGCTTCCTCTTTCTTCATCAATCTTTTGATAGGTATTATTTTCTAGCCATTTTTCTAATGATTGAGCAGACATACCCAATGTATCTGCATCAACATCAATAAAAACTGGCTCAGCACCCAAATAACTAATGGCATTGCAGGTGGCTACAAAAGTTAATGCTTGACAAATTACCAACTCATTTTGTTTCACACCAGCTATCTGCAAAGCAATATGCAAAGCTGCTGTTCCATTAACTGTAGCTACAGCATATTTCGTTCCTGCTACCTTGGCAATATCCTCTTCAAATCGATTAACATACTGACCAACTGAAGAAACGAATGTTGAGTCAATTGCATCATTAACATACAACTTCTCATTCCCAATAAATTTAGGTTCATGAAGGGGTATAAAGTCTTTTCCAGAATATAATTCCTTTATGAAATGAATGGTTTTAGTAAAGTCAGACATTATAAATATCAGATTTGTATTGTTTTAAATTATCAGGATTCTTAAACCATTCGATGGTTAGTTTTAGACCTTCAGTTAGATTAAACTTTTGCTCCCAATTTGTAAATTGTTTTAATTTTTCATTTGATCCAAAAAGTCTAAATACTTCACTCTTTTCTGGCCTTATTCTTTGATTATCAGTTAAAATAATGGCATCAGGATTAATTTGATTTATTAGCTCTTGTGCTAAATCACCTACAGAAATTTCAGATTGAGTGGCAATATTAACTTCATGTCCGATTAGCTTGTCGCATTTAGCGATTTCTATAAAGCCTTGCACAGTATCTTTTACAAATAATAAATCTCTTGTAGGGCTAATGTCACCCAACTTAATTTCATTTTTTCCATTTAAAAGCTGAGTAATAATTGTTGGGATAACCGCTCTTGCTGATTGGCGAGGACCGTATGTATTAAAAGGACGAACAATTGTGATGGGAAGGTTAAAGCTTCTAAAAAAAGAATCTGCAATGGCATCTGCTCCGATTTTAGAGGCAGAATAAGGCGATTGTGGCTGTTTGGGATGCAATTCTGTAATAGGCACAAATTGCGCAGTTCCATAAACTTCCGAGGTTGACGTAACTAAAACTCTTTTAATTCCAAGATCTTTTGCAGCTTGAATGATGTTTAATGTACCTTTCACATTGGTATCAATGTAAGAATCGGGAGAGTGATAACTAAATGGAATGGCTATTAGAGCTGCTAAGTGGAAAACTATTTCGACATCCTTCATAGCAGTGCGCACACCGTTAGGATCGCGAATATCTCCACTAAAAATTTCTAATTGATCTTTTTCTTGTTTTGTAAAAGAATCAATCCAACCCCAACTATTAAAAGAATTGTAGCAGACAAAAGCCCTAACTTGATAACCATCTATCAATAATTTTTGTGTTAAATGGCTGCCAATAAAACCATCGGCACCAGTGATAAGAATCTTTTTTTCTCTATTCATAAATTAAAATTAAATCTCTTCATTAATTAGACTACTAAATCGATCAGCTGAAAATTCATTTAAATGAGTTATATCAGTGTAGTCATTCCAATTAAACTTATTACTCTTAGAAAAATTTATAAATTTTACTGAATCAAATTTTGAAAAATACAAATCATATTTCTCAATAATCTCAATTGGATATTTATCAATTTCATTATCTCTTAGCGGAGGCATAAGCAAGTATAGTTGAATTTTATTTTTTTTGCAATAAAAAATAATTTTCTCAAAATAGCTTTTTTGAAGTAATTTCATTTCAAAATCCCTTGTTATGGAATCATCAATTTTTGGTTTATCATTAAAAATATACTGGCCGTTATCTCTTTGAAATGGTAATTTATTATTGCGTCTCAGAGAAAGAATACTCTTAATTAATAATTTGGTTCTATTGAACCCTAAAAAATTATTTAAATCCTGTTTTTTTGAATCAAAAAAAAATAAAATTTTAACTGCTAAATTATTATCAAAAGCATAAAAGTCTTTTAAATATTCATGTCCTAATAAGCCTCCATAAATATAATTTCTACGATTTGAAATGAAGGAAAATGAAAAATAGTCCACTCCTAATATTAGCTTTTTTATCTCTTTTTTATTGTGAACAAATAATAATTTATAATACATTTGGTTATAACTATCATCATCATGAGCAAAGTTGTAACATTTTATTGAAAATCTATCAGGATTTATGCCTCTATAAATTCTTGAATTTCCTAAAATTAACATACTATATTCTCTATTTATTGCATTATTAAAACTATTATGAATTTGTTTTTCTGTACTAGGCCCATACTTGAAGGGCATTATAAAGTTGAACAGTTGTATATATAATAATACAAGAACAAAAAATACAGTAATGTATAAAGTTGTTTTTTTTATAAATAGATTCACAGCTTAAAATTGAAAGTAAATAAAATTAACTTTTTCAAACAATCCAAAAAGAAAGATTTGGAGCGCAATGAATATTAAAAAGGCAATTTTTAATATCCTATACTTTATTTTATAAATAGTAAAATTGAATCCGTTTAATCTATTAGCCCACTCAATCATTAAAAAAAATAATATCAACATAAATAAAATAAAATACTCTATGCTAAAAAGTTTCTTTTCAAAAAATTGATTTTCAAAAATGCTTATTATGTAATTATTTGCATTATTTACATCAATAGATCTAAAATAAATCCAAGATAAACAAGTTAGAGAAAATGTTAATAATATTTGAAAAAACTCTTTAATACTTGGGAAACAGCTGTTTTCTGCTGCAACATTCAAATTCTCTCTATTTTTTCTGAATAACAATAATGGTAAAAAATATAATGCATTTAACGCACCCCAAACAATAAAAGTCCAATTTGCACCATGCCAAAAACCACTTACTAAAAAAATAATTATTGTATTTCTAATTGCTATGGACTTTCTGCCTTTACTGCCTCCTAATGGAATATATAAATAATCTCTAAACCATGTCGATAATGAAATATGCCACCTGCGCCAAAATTCAGCCATATCTCTTGAGAAATAAGGCGTTTTAAAATTGACCATCAATTCAAAGCCTAATAATTTAGCACATCCTAAAGCTATATCTGAATAGCCCGAAAAATCACCATAAATTTGAAATGCAAAAAAAACAGCACCTAGAATTAACTCAATTCCTGAGGCCGTTTCATAATTTTCAAATGCATAATTAACATAAACAGCACAATTATCAGCAATTACAATTTTTTTAAATAATCCCCACAATATGAGCATCATACCATCTGAGCCTACTTTATAACTAAACTTTCTTTTAACATTAAACTGTGGCAATAAGTTAATTGCTCGCTCAATCGGTCCTGCGACTAACTGGGGAAAAAAACTAACATATGCGAAAAAAGAAACTATATCATTTGATGCATTTAGTTGTTTTCTATACACATCAATAGTGTAGCTCATTGTTTGAAAAGTGTAAAAACTAATACCGACAGGTAGAATAAAATTTAAGGTATAAGGATTAACATTAAACCCAATTACTTTTAATAAATCTGCAAAAGATTCAGTGAAAAAATTAAAATATTTAAAGACTCCTAAAAATCCTAAATTAATAGCCATACTAATCCAAAGAAATAGTTTTCTATTTTGTTCTTTAGAAGAATCCTGAATTTTCAAAGCACACAAATAGTCTACCGCTGAGCTAAAAGCTATAAGTGACAAAAATCTCCAATCCCACCAACCATAAAATACATAACTCACAACTAGAATAAAAAAATTCTGAACTTTTAAACTTTTGCTAAAAACAAACCAATATAATAAAAAGACTATTGGAAGAAATAAAGCAAATTCAAACGAATTAAATAACATACAATTACTTTTCTAATCTATACCAATTAAACACTTTCTCCAAACCATTTTTAAAATAAACAGATGGTTCATATTCTAACAGGCTTTTTATTTTATTGATATTGGCCAATGAATGTTTCACATCTCCTACCCTTTCGGCTGCATAATTTGCTCGAAGGTTTTTACCACTTACTTTTTGTAAAATGCTTATCATTTCATTTAAAGTAGTTTGTTCACCACAAGCTACATTATAAACCTGATTTAAAGCAGCTTCATTTTCAGTAAACAAACCTTTGATGTTGGCTTGAACTGCATTATCAACATAGGTAAAATCTCTACTTGTTTCTCCATCGCCATTAATAGTTGGGTTTTTATCTTCTAAAAATGCCTTGCAAAACAATGGAATGACTGCTGCATAGGGATTATCTGGACTCTGTTTTGGTCCAAAAACATTAAAATAACGCAAACCAACAAAGTTTAAGTTATAAGTTCGAGCAAAAACGGAAGCATACAATTCATTGGTGTATTTTGTTACTGCATAAGGCGACAAAGGATTGCCAATTTTTTCTTCCACTTTAGGCAACTCTTTACTATCGCCATAGGTACTGGACGAAAATGCCATTACAATTCTTTTAACTTTTTGTTGAACAGCGGCATATTGAACATTGAGTGTACCACCTACATTTACAGCATTTGATAAAAGTGGATCAGCAATGGAGCGAGGCACAGAACCTAATGCAGCTTGATGAGAAATTGCATGAATTCCATCCATAGCTTTTAAGCAAGTATCAAAATCGCGAATATCACCTTCTATAAATTCAAAATTTGGATTACCTACAAATTCTTTGATATTATCATAATACCCATTTGATAAGTTATCCAAAACCCGCACTAATCCTACACGTTCGTCATTTAGCAGTGCTTCTACCAAATTACTACCAATAAAACCGGCACCGCCAGTTATTAATATATTTTTTTTCATTTTAAATGGTCAATGTTTTTGAAGTTGAAAAGTTAGATAGTTAGAAGGTTTAAAAAGTACTACGATTATTGTACCATGTACCATGAAGTATAGATCTAAAATTTGAAAGTTAAAAGGTTTTGAAATAACGAAAATCATTCAATTTCAAAAATTTGCAATCTATAATTTGTAATCTGCAATTAATCTCAATACTCATATCTAACATCTAAAATCTAGTTATGAAAGAACAAAAATCATAATATTAAATTAAAACCGTGTGTTGGCCTGACGATATGGAGCGGCAGCTACGTGTGAGCAAAGCAGGGCAATAATGGCCTTTGCTCGCGATAGGGCTTGTGCGTAATTATTGCGAAGCGCATTTATATCGTCTTGATTTTTTGTTTCTTTTTCATCAAGGAAAAAGAAAGTCGGTTAAGTTGAAAGTTGGAAAGTTAAAAGGTTTAGAAAGAACAGAAATTATCAGATTTTAAAAATCTTAATACTCATGTCTCATATCTAAAATCTTGTTTCGAAAGAACGAGAATCATTTAATTTCAAAAATTTGCAATCTGTAATTTGCAATCTGTAATTTGCAATCTGTAATTTGCAATCTGCAATTTTCTCTATTCTTTCCAAATAGCAATAAAATTCTCCCCTAGTCCTTCTATGTTAAACTCTTCTTCTAAATAAATAACGAATCTTATTTTCCTTTTTATAAGCAATTCAGCTTTATCTATTTTCTTGATTAAGTAGGCCTTATCAATGTTTCCAACCAAAACCAAATCAATAATTCCAGTATCTAAACCTTTGGCATAATCGCCAACAACATATGCAGCTTTTAATTCGCCTAATCTATTTAATATGTTATCGATAATTTTATCAAAACCCAAATATTTTAAGACTATGTTTCTAATATCTCCAAAAATGGGGTGATGAATATTTGCTTTAAAAAATTTTTTATTGCCTGTTGTTTCTGATTCAATTAAACCTGCCTTTTCGAATCTATTTAATTCAACTCTAATTCCATTGGTAGATTCACCAAACTCGGTTTCCAATCCTCTCAGATAAGCACGACTATCTGGATTCAGAAAAAATTTGAGTAATAGTTTTAAACGCGTTTGAGATGAAATTAAAGTGTCAATCATTTTATTTTAAGTCAAATTAGGGCTTAAAAATGATACTTAATCAATTAATAATGAATTTTTTAAATTAAAATTGTAGTTTTCGAATACTTCATGAAATTTCAGAGCTTCGCCCCGTCAGTCACATCAAAACGCAACCAATAATGAGTAAAATTATTACTCGAAAATATATATAATTTTTTATTTGCAAAAAAAATCATCCTAATTTCTGATTTGAAGGGATAATTTATAAGGATTAAAAATAAAAAGCAACTATTATTTATCAAAGGCTGAAAACAAAATTAAATTAATATTTATTTAGAAATTTTATACGCTCAAAAGCGTCAAGCCTTATCCTAAACATTCATTTGGCTTATTTGGACTTGTTTATTAGGAAGAATAATTTTAGAAAAACCAATTTATTATCAATTTCTTAAAATTTATCTAATTAATTATTAATTAATTACTCAACAAAATCTCATTTTTTTTGCTGTAGCGTATCATCGGATTATATTTTATCTATATTTGCAGTCCCAAAATAAAACAAAGGTTGATTCCGTAGCTCAGCCGGTAGAGCACATCACTTTTAATGATGGGGTCCTGGGTTCGAATCCCAGCGGGATCACTAAAAAGCCACTAAGATTAGTGGCTTTTTTTGATATTTTCTTTCAAAGAAACAAATACATTTTATATTCGTTTATTATCAAATTTCCATTAATGCAGATTTTCAAGATTTTTATAGTTTTCCAACTTACTTTTATTCTTAGTAATCATTGTTTAGCTCATGATCATTTACATAATCATGACACAACAGAAGTTTTAAGTGCTGAAGAAGCGGCCAAATTGAACAAAAATAAACTCAACTTTTTTGATGTTTTGCGCGGCAGTGAAGAAAATTATAAAGTCTGCTATCCCAAAGATCACCGTAATTATTTCTTTTCCATATTTGGTTTGGCAGTGGCAGGAATTTTATTAGGTTTTTTTATCATTATTCAAAAAACTAGAAACAATGCTGCTCTGCAACGCAAAAAGAAAATTATTGAAGAAAAAAACAAAGAAATTTTAGCTGGAATTACTTATGCCAAGCGCATTCAAGAAGCCATTTTACCTAATCAAAAAATATTGAACGAAAAACTTAATAATCCCCTTATTATCTACAAACCTAAGGATATTGTTGCTGGCGATTTTTATTGGATGGAAAATTCAGGTGATACCTTACTTTTTGCCGCTTGCGATTGCACAGGACATGGGGTTTCAGGAGCTTTCGTAAGTTTGGTTGCTTTTAATGCTTTAAACCAAGCTGTTAGAGAATTTAAACTACAAAAACCTGCTGAAATTCTTAATAAAGTGAATGAAATAATTGATGAAACTTTCAGCAAAAGCGAAGAAGATGTGAAAGATGGAATGGACATTGCACTTTGTGCTTACCATCCGAAAAAAGCTTCATTAGAATATGCTGGAGCTAATAATCCACTTTGGTTGTTAAAAAATGGAAATCAATTTCTTGAAATTAAAGCTGACAGACAGCCTATAGGTAAATTTGAATTCAAAAAAAGTTTTACTAATCATACTTTATCTTTAGAAAAGAACGATCAGATTTTTCTTTTTTCTGATGGTTTTAAAGACCAATTTGGCGGAAATAATGGTAAAAAACTAAAATCTTCTGGTTTTAGAAAAATGATAGAAAGTATAGGGCATTTAAGCTTAGAAGATCAAAAAAAACAATTAGAAATTGCTTTCAACAACTGGAAAGGTGAGCTAGAACAGATTGATGATATTTGCTTGTTTTCAATAAAAATTTAATCGGAATTGTTTTTTTTTGATTTCCATACTCATCAATTTTCCACCGAAAATGGGTTAATAAATGTCATTTTTGGACTAGAAGAAATCCCTCATAACAAGTTGTTTTCTATTGGTTTGCATCCTTGGTTTCTAAATCAAGTAAATGTTGAAAATTTCAAACTTAAAATTGAATCAATTGCTCAAAACAAACATTTTATTGGTATTGGAGAATGTGGTTTAGACAAATTAAGTCAAACTGATTTTCAGCAACAATTATCCGCTTTTGAGTTTCAAATACAAATCGCAGAGCAAATCAATAAACCTTTAATCATTCATTGTGTGAAGGCTTTTGATGAATTAATGATGCTCAAAAAAACTAAAAATCCTAAACAGAAATGGATTATTCATGGCTTTATGAAAAATGAAAAATTAGCCGAATCACTTATCAAACAAGGATTTTACATTTCTTTACCTTACAAAATATTACAATCAGAAAGTCGACTGCTTTCACTTTTAAGTGTTATTCCAATTGAAAAACTATTTTTAGAAAGTGATGATGACAAAAATGCCAATATGCCTCATTTTTACACTATTGTAGCCCAAAAATTAGGAATTGATTTACAAAAGTTAGCGGATTTAATACAGCAAAACTTTAAACTATTATAATAATTTTTATTTTGTGCTGTTTTCTGTTAAATATGAAATATAAATACTTAAGCTTTTTCTATCTCCTTTCTATTTGTTTCTCTGTATCCTCACAAAATTTATATCAATTTAAAGCCAAACATGGCGAATCTTTTATTTCAAAAGATTTAAAACAATTTGGTGGATTTATTGCCGAAGATGAACAACACATTTACTCCATAAGCGGTGTGCAAAACGGGACAGTCATTAGAAACAATTCAAAAATTCAAGTTTTTGATAAAAAGCTAGGTTTTTTGGAAGATAAAAATCTATTTCCAAACGAAGTTTTAGAGAATAAAAAAGCCTTTAAAATATTTGACATAAAGGGTCAATTTTTTGTTTTGAGTTATGAAAAGTCTGTCAACAAAAACATCAAAATATTTATTCACCCTATTCTTTTATCTCAAGCTGAAATTATTGATGAATCAATAATTTTAGGCGAGTTTTCTAGGCATATTTTACTCGATTCATTCGATTTAATAAAACCAGAATACCATAATCCAAAACCTTTATTTATGGAATCGGAAGTGTTTGACGAGATTCAGCATCCTTCTGAAAAAACCATGGGCTTTTCACTTATTCAATCTGCCAACCAAAATTTTATAAACATCTCCAGTTGTTTTTTCGATTCCCTAAGCCATCAAAAAAAGTTGTTTACCATTACTTTTAATCAAGCTTTCAAAAAAGTTTATGAAAAAGAAATGCCACTTGAGGTCTCAACTGATGTGCTTAAAAGTTCATTAGATAATTTGGGAAACACTTATTTTCTCACTAAAAAAGAACAAGGTGTAAGAACAGATTACAAAACGCTCGAAGTTGTGCGCTTTTCAACTTTAGGAAAAGAAAATTGGCAATTAGAAGAAATTAAAACAGACATAAAATCAGCCAATTTTATGATTGATTCTCTAAATAATTTGCATGTTTTTTCTATTGCTCAAACCGAATCTTTTTACCGAAATCGAATTTATTACCATCAATTTTCGAAAGCTGGTTTAAAAAATCCTGCTTTCAACATCATTCATTTGCATGACAAAATGCTCAAAAAAATTGTTTCTCCTGAAAAAATGGAAAACATAAAAGCCAGAGAAGAAAAAAAGATAAACAATCATTTTTTTAACTCTTTAATCATTGACAACATTCATTTGAGCGACAGCGGAAAAATTTATTTAACCACCGAAAATCGTTGGCTGAAAAGCGTTTCAGGAATAGGATTAAACGCTACTGAATGGCATTATCACGACATTTATATTTTTAAAATTAAGGCCGATGGACAAATGCTTTGGGCTTCGAACATTCCTCGATTCATAAAATTTGAAAACGATGTGAGCGATTACGGTTCCTATTTTTCAAAAATGATTGATGGTGTTTTGATATTATTTTTTAACGCTCCAGAAAACTATTACGAAGAATATAAAGTGCAAAACAAAATGTCGAAAAACATTGCTTTGGGTGCTGCTTATTTTATGCCTGATGGCAAAAAGAAAGTGAAAAAACTATATACCATCGAAAACAACGAAAAACTTTTTAGTTTAATCAGTTCAGGCGCTTTACAAAGCCAAGAAGCTTTTTATTTTTTGGATAGAAGCCCTAAAACATACAATTATCGGCTTTCGAAAATTGAATTAAACAGCAAGTTGGCGATTAAAAAATAAATTATTTGCCTTCGTTTTTCAATTTTCACCATTTTCGCAAAAATTTTTCTCATGAATTTAGATTGGCTTGAAAGAACCATTTTACTTATAGGAAACGAAGAAATTAAAAAACTAAATGCCGCCAATGTGCTGGTGGTTGGCATGGGAGGCGTTGGTTCGTATGCTGCTGAAATGATTTGTAGGGCTGGCGTGGGAAAAATGACGATTGTGGATGGTGATGTGGTTGATAGAACCAATAGAAACCGCCAACTTCCTGCCACTTTTGACACTGAAGGCAAATCGAAAGTAGAATGGATGGCGCAAAGATTATTAGACATAAATCCAGAAGTGGAATTAACTGTAATCAATGAATTTTTGAAGCCAGAAAGAATTGCCGAAATTTTAGAAACAAAATACGATTATGTGTTAGATTGTATTGACAGTGTAACACCAAAAATTACGCTGATTGAATTGGCTTATCGCAAACGTTACAAAATTATTTCATCGATGGGTGCAGGTGGAAAAATTGATCCTACCCAAGTGAAAGTAACCGACCTTAACGATACGTATCAATGCAAATTGGCTTCGAATATTCGCAAAAGATTAAAAACCAAAAAAATTTACCGAGGCATAAAAGCAGTTTTTTCAACCGAAGAAGTAATTACTGAATCGCTGAAAATGACAGATGGCAGCAATTTTAAAAAGTCATTTTATGGCACTATTTCTTATTTGCCATGCGTGTTTGGTTGTGTGGCAGCTTCGGTGGCTATTCGCGATATTATAGGCGCTGAAATAGAAATGACCAAACGCCCTGAAGGTTTAGTAAAAAGAACTTTAGCCTCTAAAAAAGGGAAAAAGTTGGAATAATTTACTGATCGTATTCTTTGAATTTAATCCTTAACATATAAGCAAAGCCATATAAATTTTCTTTTGGTTCAGAAGTAGATGCAGGAATATTGGTAACTGTGAATTCAATTTTATTATTCCCTTCTTCTAAATCTTTTAATACATCAATTGTTTCTGGTGTTTTATAAAAATTAGTTGTTTCACTAAAAGTCGGTTTATCATTTATTTTTATTGAAATATAATCGTCAACAATAAATTTTAATTCAGCAGATTCAATATTTTCCATTTTTGATGGAACATAAAAGAAATTTTGAAATTTATATAAATTGTTTTTTCGATTTGTTTCAAATTTAAAATTAAGACCCTCAATCAAATTTTTATAAGGAATAAAATCAACAAACCTGAAATCATCATCAATTAATTTTTCATTTTCTAAACATAAGTTATTATAAATGAATTCATTATTATTTTTAATTGTGAATTTCGAGAGGTCACTAACTATTTCAATAACCTTTTTTTGATATGAAGTAGGCTTTCTCCCATTTTTCTCATATTTTTTGTAAAATGTTAAAAATTCTAGCCTTTTTATATTTGAACCTTCGATTACTTTCAATTGTCCACTTAAAGAAGCATAATTACTTATAGTGTGATGAAAAAAATCTTTAAAAGATGTTAGATTATTTTTAGTTTCTAAAAATTTATCTAAATTTTCTATGAACATTTCTTGATTAATTGATAAATAATTGCTGAAAGCGTTGAAAACATCTTCACTATTTTCTCTAAGCATTGATCTAGAAAAAAGATCTAAATAGAATTTTAAAATTTTATTGAATTTTTTTTGTGAATTTGACGTATTTATAAATTCCTTTTTAATTATTTCATCAATTTTATCTTTCTTTAATAAGCTTTTCGATAAATCATTAATATTTTTTAGTTCGTCAGATAATTCAAATAAAAAATCAATTATAAATTCATTTTCATTTGGTCTTATTAATTGTTCATTAGCCAATTTTTCAAGTTCTCCTAAAAGTGTTTTATTAATCTTAACATAGTCTGAAAAATAAATAATTTGATGAGTAAAATTTACATCAATTTTAATATTAAGTTCAATGCAAATAATGATGATTTCAAAATACCTCTTTAAAATAATATTGTCTAAAAAAATTTTATTCTTTTCATTAAAAAAATTTCTAAGGGCAAATTGTTTTTTTTCTTCTTTTAGATTATGAAGTAAATTATTTCTCAATATAGCAGGGTTTGACTGATTTAAAAATTCATCAATAAAATCATCTTCAATTGAACTTACACTCTCTCCAAAATAAACATGGAAATGATTTGGTTTATAAATTTTATACTTAATTGTTTCAAATAATTCTTTTGCAAAAACCCTTTTTAAAATTGTGTTTTCACTATTTGAAATTTCCACCTTGTGAGGTTTTAATTTGTCTAAATCTAATGAATAAAATATACCTATATCGCCCACATTATATTGGAGAATTTTTCGAGTATAAATACTATCATAGACTAAATTATTTTTGATTTTAAGAATTTCTAAATGGAATAATACTTCCAAATCAATATCAGAAATAATATCCCAATTTTCTTTTATCGCAAAAACAAAAGAAGAAGCAAACTTTTCAATATCTCTGTATGAATCAAATAATTCACTAATTAAATCGCCTTTAGTGTTAGAATGACTTCTTACTCCATCTATAATTTCAACAATTTTATCTTTTAATTCATTTAAATCCTTTTCTGTACTCAATTTTTCTAATCTTAAATAGATATCTCTTTTCAAAGTTTCCTTTACTGACAAATTAGTGATTATTGGTAAATGTTTTTCAAATTGAATTATTTTATCAATGTATTGTTCTGATTTGATGGAGTCCTTAATTGATTCTATCAAATGGTTTTTATCGTAAGCCAAAATAAAAATACTGTTTTTGAAATTTGAAATGGAACGAATAAGCTTGAAAACTTTAAGAATTTCTTCTTTCTCCAATCTATCTAAATCATCAATGAAAATTATCAGTTTAATTTTTTTCCTAAATAAATAATCTTCAATTGATTTTTTAATGTCGTTAATGTTATTGTTGGAGAAAATTGAGTTGAAGATTTTAATAGCAAAACTTTCGTTATTAGCATTGGTTATTAAACCCAAATATTCTTTCAATAATGATTTTAATTCTCCTTTTTCGCTTAAACTATCGCCCAATAATTCGAAAAAATTGGGTATAATTTTATCGGAATCATCAATCAACCAAGGTTTAAACTCAATTATTTTAACGTTTTCCTTTGTATTTTCTGGTTTAGTCTTATTCTCCTCTTTTTCTTCTTTTGAAATTTCCTCGTTTTTATTTTTTGCTTTTTCTTCAAGGTAGTCTTCCATGTACTTCAAAAATTTTGTTTTTCCTGAACCCCATGCACCTACTACCCCAACTGCAAAAGCTTCCTCACTTCTAATTTTTAAAATTTCTTCAGCTAAACGTTCAGCTGACCCCTTTCTTACTTTAGAATTTATCTCCTTATTTTTAGCAAATACAGAGGTATCTTTTTGATCATCAGAAACTTTCTTTCTTAAAATGAAAAACAAAACTATTAAGCTAATTATATTTAATGCTAAAATAATAAGTAACAAATCAGCATAATTTAAACATTCAAAAGAATCAATCTTTGTAAAATCCCAATATGAATTAGCAAGTCCAAACCTATCGATTGCATATACTACAGTAAGAGAAGTAGAAAACAAAAGGAAATTTTGATTAATAATTTCCTTTTGTTTAACCTGATTAATAACCCAAATTAAATACCAAATGATCAATAAGAAAAATGCAAAAGTTGACTTAGAACTGCTAGAAACTTTGTACAAGAAGGGCTCGCAAAACAATTTTTCAAGCACTTTCGGAATAATAGCATTAATAGAAAAAAATACAACTACCAATAAAAGTAGTTTTATAAAAAATTGCTTTCCGTGTTTATCTTTTTCATGGAATATCATAACAATAGCCAAATAATTATTTAAACATAATTATTTTTTTGTTTGAAACTAAAATATGATTGGCTTTTAATCGAAAAATCTTAATAACTATAGGATTTCCACCAACTCCATCAAACTTTTGATTTCGAAAGTTGGTTTTTCATCTACTTTTTCGCTTTTTGGGTTATAAAAAACTTGATCGATTCCGGCATTTTTGGCGCCTAAAATATCGGCCTGAAAACTATCGCCAATCATCAAAGAATTTTGTTTGTTGCTTTTAGCATTTTGAAGCGCAAAATCGAAAATTTGCGCATGCGGTTTTAATGCTCCAGCGGCCTCGGAAGTTACTATTAAATCAAAATAGGGTTTCAGTCCGCTTACTTCCATTTTTATATGTTGCACTTCCTCAAAACCATTGGTAATGATGTGCATATTGTATTTTCCCTGCAAATGACTTAACAATTCCAAACTATGTTGAATGAGCTGCGTTTTTTTAGGACTATGAACCACAAACTCCTCCCCCATCCATTCGGCCATTTTTTTATCGTCTATACCAAAATCGGTCAAAGACAAATAAAATCTTTTCCAGCGCAATTCATCTTTAACCGTTAAACCTTGATGATACATTTCCCACAGCTTTTTGTTGTGGGCATAATAAACCGGGAAAAATGTTTCAAAACTCAAATTCAAACTGTGTTTTTGGTTCAATTCGAGCAATAAATCTTTAACCGTTTGGGCATTATTAGCATCTGTATCCCACAGTGTGTGATCTAAATCAAAAAAAAGATGTTGGTATTTTTTCAATCAATTGAAATTTTAAAATAATAAGAAGCTGTGGTTAAAACGAGCGACCAAATAAAAACAGAAATAGAAAATAAGGTTAAAACTTTGTATTTGTCTTTAAAATATTTCGAGGCTAAAATTGAACCAACAGGTAAGGATGGAAAAGCAGGTGTAATAACTGCTAAACCAACTAATCCATAAGTTTTAATAAATCGAACCAATTTGCGGTTGGCAGGTGTAAATATTTTTTTCTTTTTGTTGGGATTGCTGAATTTTTTCTCAATCCAATTAAACAACATTTCACCAAAATTGTAAAACAAATAACAGCTAAAAATTCCACCAACTGTGGTAATAAAAAGTGTTTGCAAATAAGTGAAATTGACCAAAATGCAATAGCTGGGCGCAAACATAAATTTGACCATACTCAAAAAAAATGCAGAAGCAATTTTCATATTTTTTTATTCTTTATTCCCGAAGGCTAAGTCGCCAGCATCGCCCAATCCGGGCACAATGTAGGCTTTTGATGTTAATTCATCGTCAATAGCTCCAGTCCAAATTGTAACGGAATTGTTAGGTAAATGTTTTTTACAATATTCAATTCCTTGAGTCGATGAAATAGCTGTAACAATGTGTGTGTGAAGTGGTTTTCCTTTTCTCAAAAGTGCTTTATAAGTTAAAACCATAGAAGCACCCGTAGCCAACATTGGGTCAGATAAAATGATGGTTCTATCTGTTATATCAGGACTGGCCATGTATTCCAATTCAATATCGAAAGTTCCGTCTTTATGGTGTTTTCTGTAAGCTGAAATAAAGGCATTGTCGGCTTTATCGAAATAGTTTAATAAACCTTGATGCATGGGCAAACCAGCGCGTAAAATGGTTGCCAAAATGGGTTGTTTTTCAATTAAAGGAATTTGCAAATGGCCCAAAGGTGTGGTTATTTCAACTTCATTAAAATTGAGCTTTTTGCTGATTTCGTAAGCCATAATTTCGCCAATTCTTTCCAAATTTCTGCGAAAACGCATTGAATCATTTTGAATTTCAACGCTTCTTAATTCAGCAATAAACTGATTAAATACTGAATTGTTTTTACCTATATTATGCACATTCATAGCCGAAATTTATCTAAGATTATACGTGTAAACATTTTTGCCCAATCCACCTACAATTACATTAAATCGAGCATCTTCATTAATATCACTTATTGAAAAATGGGTAGTACCTTTCAAAGGAAATCCGGTTACGGTTTCGCCTTTTTCGTCAATCAAATAAATTTCGTTTTGTTTTTTATCTAAAATTCCCAATTTGCCTAAACCATTTGGAAACTGATAATAGGTAATTGAATTTTGAATTTCGTTGTCAAAAGTTTTATTAAACAGCAGTTTTCTTTCGCTGTCATAAACTGAAAGATTGTTTTTATCTAAAAAAATGTATTCTCTTTTTTTATCGTTGTTTAAATCGCGAAACTCAAAAAAATGGTTAGCTGAAAATTCATCAATGCTTATAAACTCAAGCTCATCTTGAAAATTGAGTTTTTGAATTTTTCCTATAGAATCAGTTAAAACCATATAAGTATTGCTTAAATCGCTTCCTTTTTGCAGCGTTAAATTAGCATTTTTAGAAACGCTGAACTTTTCGCGCAACAAAATGCGGGTTTCACCTTTTCTGTTCAGCACATACACTTTGCCTTTTGTATCGACTGTAAAAATGTAATCTAAATTGTTGATGCTAAAAAACTGAAGCGGAATAGAAATTGGTTCTTCACTTTCTCTAAAACTCCAACCATCTAAAGCTGCTCCGTTGGCTTTAAAATTGAGAATCTTTTTGTTTTGAAGGGGTAATAAAATTCTGTAATCTTTATTTAAATCATAATCAAAAAGCGATAAACCACAATTGGCTTTTGCTGGCAAATCGATCGGGTATTTTTCAACAAAATCGCCATTTCTATCAATTAAATAAATTTTGTTTTCGGTATTAAAAAGATATTGAAGTTTATTATTTTTTAGATAATCAATTTGATAAACTTCGCTTAAAATGGAAGCCTCAATTTGTTTTTTCCAAAGAATTCGACCTGTATTCGTTATCAAATAAATAGTGTTATTGACATCTTGAACAAAAATCTCCTTTGATTGATCAGTATGGTTTATAACCACTTTTGGCTTAATGAGCGGAATAGTGTCTAATTGCGCTTCCCATAATGATGAATTTTCTTCCTTAAAAATGGGATTATGTTTGAGGTAAATATTGGTGTAAAACAAGGATTTTTCGTTAGAAAACTGAAGACAGATTCCTTCAAATTTTTTGAAAATATCGGTTTGGTCGCCATAAAATATTTTAGCTGCCACAGAAGCATAAGTATCAAAGAGTTTCTGACTTTTAGCTATGTTAGCATAAATCATCACATTCGATTCATCAGAAATATTTTTAGAAAATTCTATATACGATTTGTTTTTGGTTAACACTTTTTCAGCCAAATAATAATCTACAAAATCTTTTAGCTTTTCCAAATTGTTTGTCATAACAATGTATCGACCAATATTGGTAAAAAATGGTTGATGGATGGCCACAAAATTATAACCCAAAATACATTGAAAATAAGTGGAATCTAAATCAATTTTGTTCAGCTCAAAATCTTTGTATCGTTCAGAATTGTATGTTGTTTTATTAACTTTTTGAGAAATGTTTTTTAGTGAATTTTGAGCCACATCTAAATTCGAAGTTTTAATAACTGCAAAAGCAGTATGGTTTAAAGGCAAAATTTGTGGCGCGGTATAACCCAAAGTAATTTCATTGCCCACCCAATTATTGAATTCGCTAACCAAATTGATTTTATGCTGCGATTCGAAACCATTCAAAGCGCTGTTAATATCAACCCATTTGGCCTTATTTTCTACATAATTTTTAAGCTGAACTTGATAATCATTAAAATTACTAAGACCAAAAAACATCAATTGGCAAGTGTTTTCAGGTAAAATCCTTGTAACTTCTATGCTTTGCGCTTTTTGTTTTTTGAAAATGTTCAAATATTGTAAAGTAGAATCGGAAGTAGAGCTAAAACCATTAATTATTAATTCATTGGGTTTTTGTTTAATGTCAAGCGCAGCCCAGTTTCCAAAGTTTTTGATGAGCGAAAAATCGTTGTAGGCACTAGATGTAACAACCACATCAAACAATTCGGGCGCTTTTTCATAATTGATAAACAAATTGGCATCTTCTTTTATACCGGCAGTTTCGTAAACCGATTTGAAAGCTAAATTGTTTAAAAGTCCATTTTTACTTTCTAATTGTTTAATTGATTTTTCAGCTAAATTACCTGAAGTAGCAACAGCAATAATGCCATTAATCATGTACATGTGAAAATCTTCTGACAATGATTGGCAAGTATAAATTGTATGATTCTGAAAATTGCGGGTCGAGATTTTAAAATCACCGTAAAAGTTTTTGGCAAAATCGAGTAAATCTTCACCATCAAATTCAGGATTTCTATTGAATAAATACAAAAAATCCAAGCCCATTGTTCCGGCCTTGTGTGCAGAAATATAAATGTTTTGATTGGCTAAAGCCAATTGAAAATCAGGATTTAAACGAATAATTGAATCCAGTCTTTTAATTCCCTTTTCTTGAATTTTTATGTATTCAAAAGCCCGTAATTCGTCCCAAATTAATGAGTTTTCACTTACCGAATTCCACAATTTCTGAACATTTCCGCTACTAAAAATATATGCTGCATCAACAGGAATGGCATTCAAAGGATTTTCATTCACCTTTTTGTCGTCCTTTAGTTTTAGCATAAAAAAGACTATTGCCCCAACAAATACAACCGAAAATAGAATTAACAATATCTTTTTAAACATGGTTCGAATTTCTGTTTTTTAATTCATTAAAATGAAAGAGCTAATTGTTTTTCTTGCAATTTAAAACTTTTTCTATGCAAATCGCTTAAACCGTGCTGAATAACAGCCTTTCTGTGTTCAGCTGTTGGATAACCCATGTTTTTTTTCCAGTTATAAATTGGATACGTTTCATGGTATTTTTCCATCAATTCATCGCGATAAGTTTTTGCCAAAATTGAAGCCGCAGCAATTGACAAATATTTCGAATCGCCTTTCACAATGCAAGTGTGCGGAATGTTTTGATAGGTTTTGAATCTATTTCCATCAATCAGCAAAAATTCAGGTTTAATTTTTATTTCATCTAAAGCCAAATGCATAGCCAAAAACGAAGCATTTAAAATATTTATTTCATCAATTTTTTCATGATCAACCACTCCTATTTCATAGGCCAAAGCGTCATTTTTAATAATGCTTTGTAAATCAACTCTCATTTTTTTTGAAAGTTGCTTCGAGTCATTGATTGCTTCATTTTCATAACCTTTCGGAAAAATAACCGCTGCCGCCACAACTGGTCCTGCCAAACAACCTCTTCCGGCTTCATCGCAGCCAGCTTCAATTAAATTTTTATTTAAATATCCTTTCAGCATTTAAAAACATTTTTCAATTGATAGCCACAAATTATCGGCAGTTTTTTGCCAGGTATATTCATTTTTTCTTGCTATTCCATTGGCAACCAACTCATCTCTCAGCATTTTGTTTCCAGCTATATTCGATAACGCATCTGCAATTGAATTAACCGAAAAGGGATCAACTAAAAGCGCTGCATTTCCCGCTGTTTCAGGCATTGCAGTAACATTACTAGTTATAACAGGCGTTTCGCAATAAAAAGCTTCCACAATTGGAATTCCAAAACCTTCGTAATAAGAAACATAAGCCATAGCCAGTGATGAAGCTATAATTTTATTCAATTCATCATGGTACATTCTTCCCACAAAAATTACATCATTCTTGTGTTTCATTTGGTTGAAAGTATTTTCCAAATCGCTAGGCCAATAGTATTTTTCACCCACTATTAGCAATTTTACATTTCCACCTTCTTTTTGTTTGTAAGCATCAAAAGCCAGAAACAAATTTTTTAAATTTTTCCTTGGATGCAAAGACCCAACAAATAAAAAGTAGTCGCATCCAAAGGAGTGTTTCAATTTTGTTTGCGTTTTTTCAGATTCATTTATGGGTTTAAACTGATCATTTGCACCATTATAAACCACATCAATTTTTTGCAAATCAATACCGTACCTTTCATGAATATCTTTTTTCGAAAACTCAGATACAGTGGCTATTCTATGCGCCTTTTTGGCAAAAAGTGGAAAATAAAAATTGTAATATTTGCTCATCAAAAAAGGCAAATCTTTGGGATATTGAGCAAAGTTTAAATCGTGAATTACAGGCAATTGTTTGATAGAAGTATTTAAACTCAAATAACCATCAGGCGAAAGAAATAATTTGGGTTTATATTTCTGAAAAACTGCTGGAAGAGCATGTTCAAACCATAAATAGAATAAAAATGGGTGCCTTGCTGGCAATCCGGTTTTAATGGCTTTTACATTGTCACCAAAAACAAAATCGCTGTCAAAAGGTCTATCAAAAATGAAAATAAACTCATGCTCAGGATGTTGTGTTGTTATTCGTTTCAGCGATTCGTAAGCAAACCAGCCAATTCCCTCTAGTTTATTTTTTAGTAATAGGCGTGTATTTACTGCAATTCTCAAATTATTTTTCCAATTAAATAAAAAGCGAATTTATTGGCTATTTCTGCTTTTGAGTGAAACATTTTATAATACTTTTACACGACTCTTGTTGATAGAAATTGGTTTCATTTTCAGCATGACCAATTCGGAATTTATTTTTTGATGAAGAAAAAGTTTGTAAAAAATCTAATCATTGTGCTTTTACTGAATTTTTTGGTAAAACCTCTTTGGATTTTTGGAATTGATAGAGAAGTTCAAAATTTGCTTGGCTCTGAAATCTACGGCACTTATGCTGCCTTGCTAAGTTTATCAATGATTTTAAATGCGTTGTTAGATATTGGATTAACCAATTACAACACTTTAAATATTTCAAAAAACGAACAACTTTTAAGTAAATTTTTCTCTCATATTTTGGGTATAAAAATAATCCTTGGTGTTTTTTACCTTGCAGTGATGTTGGTTTTAGCTTTGCTGTTTAATTATAATTCTTTTCAGTTAAAGCTTCTGATTTGGCTGGCTTTTAATCAGTTTTTGGTTTCACTCACCCTCTATTTTCGTTCAAATATTGCTGCCCTTCAACAATTTACAACCGATAGTATTTTAGGTGTGATTGATAAATTTTCGATGTTATTGATTTGTGGTGTATTGCTATATGGAAGTTTTTCAAGCCAATTTAGCATCGAAACTTTTTTGTTAGCACAAACATTGGGCTATTTAATAGCAGTTTTTGCTGCCTTTTTTATTGTTTTAAAAAACCTGCCAGTACTCAAATTAAAACTCAATTTTATTTTTCTTCAAAGCACTTTAAAAAAGTCGTTTCCTTATGCGCTTTTAGCCATTTTAATGTATGCTTACAGCCGTTCAGATTCAGTAATGATGGAAAGAATGTTGCCTGATGGAGCTTATCAATCAGGTATTTATGCGCAATCGTACCGTTTGTTAGATGCAACCAATTTTGTAGGATTTTTATTTGCTGGTTTGCTTTTTCCTATATTCTCAAAAATGTTAAAAGAAAAACAAGACTATAGTTCTTTGCTTCAACTTTCTGTAAATTTAATTATTGCTTTTTCGGTTATAACAGCTTCTGCTTTTGCCTTTTATGCCGACAATTGGATTAATTTAATGTACGATTCAGTAGATTCAGACTCGCCTTTTATTTTCAAAATCGTCATTACTTGTTTAGTTCCCCTTTCTGTGACTTACATTTTTGGAACCTTTTTAACAGCTTCTGAAAACATTAAAAGGTTAAACTGGATTGCGTTTTTTGGGGCAATTTTCAACATTGTGTTAAACTACTTTTTCATACAACAGTTTTCAGCAAAAGGTGCGGCTTTTTCGCAATTAATAACACAGTTTTTAGTCTGCTTAACGCATATTGTAATGGTGCATCAAATATTTAAAATTCCTTTTCAAAAAACTGAAACTTTTAGGATTTTAACATTTATAGGAATGATTTTAGTTGTTGGCTTTATCAGCAAAATGATAAGTGAAAACTGGATGATAAATTGTTTTGCACTTATAGTTTTTTCGCTGCTTTCGGCTTTAATAACCAAACTTTTAAATTGGAAAGCTGCATTAAATATTTTAAAAACTAAGTTTTCTTAAGAAGACATTTATATTTTATCTTCAATAAACTTTTGCATTTCTTGTTGAATTTCTAACGCTTTTTCTCTGGCTTTTTCAGCAAAATCAGTTCCATTTGAAGCATAGATAATTCCCCTCGAAGAGTTTACAAGCATACCACAATCTTTATTCCAAGCGGCTTCCAAAAAGTCGTTTAATTTTCCACCTTGTTCACCAACTCCAGGTATCAATAAAAAATGATTAGGTATAATTTCTCTCACTTTCTCGAAAATTTCAGGACGTGTGCCACCAATTACATACATCATATTTTCATCAGTGCCCCATTCTTGGGTTCTTTTTAAAACTTCTTCAAAAACAAAAACATTCGATTCGGTTTTAATCATTTGCACATCCATTGCTCCTGCATTGGAAGTTACTCCTAAAATTATTCCCCATTTGTTTTCAAATTCAAGAAATGGTTTCACCGAATCAGAACCCATATAAGGCGAAATAGTAATAGAATCGGCATTCATATCTTGTAAAAATGCCTTTGCATACATTTTTGAAGTATTGCCAATGTCACCTCTTTTAGCATCAGCTATCTTAAAAATGTTATCAGAAATATAAGCAAAGGTTTTTTCCATGCTTACCCAACCTTTGCTTCCATGCGCCTCGTAAAAAGCTGCATTGGGTTTATAGGCCACGCATAAATCATGGGTTGCGTCAATAATTCGTTTATTAAATTCAAAAATAGGATCTTCAAAATCTAAAAGAAAAGATGGGATTTTATTTAAATCGACATCTAAACCGATACATAAAAAAGATTTTTTACTAAAAATTTGTTCAACTAAATGTTTGCGCGTCATTTTTAAATTCAAATTTGATTTTTACATCCCAACTTCTGTTCCTTCTTTCATTCTTTCAGCATTTTCAGCCATTTGAAGCGCGTCAATCATTCCTTGTATGTCGCCATTCATAAATGCTTCAAGCGAGTAAATGGTCATACCAATTCTATGATCTGTGACTCTACTTTGTGGATAATTATAAGTTCTAATTTTTGCAGATCTATCGCCCGTTGAAACCAATGTTTTTCTTTTTTGAGAAATAGCTGAATTGTGTTTATTCAACTCAATTTCATACAATTTTGTTTTTAACATTTGTAAAGCGCGCTCTCTGTTTCCATGCTGCGAACGTTCAATTTGGCAAGTAACAACAATACCTGATGGTTTGTGTGTTAACTGAACTTTTGTTTCAACTTTATTTACATTTTGACCTCCGGCACCACCTGAACGTGACGTTTGATATTCTAAATCAGCTGGATTAATTTCAACATCTACTTCATCAGCTTCTGGCAAAACGGCAACTGTAGCGGCTGATGTATGCACTCTTCCTTGTGTTTCAGTTTCAGGAACACGCTGAACCCTGTGAACACCAGATTCATATTTCATAACACCATAAACTCCACTTCCAGTTACGTTTATAATCACCTCTTTGTATCCACCTGCTGTTCCTTCTGTAAAGTCAACTACTTCAGCTTTCCAACCTTTGTTTTCGAAAAACTTCATGTACATTCTGTACAAATCACCAGCGAAAATGCTGGCTTCATCCCCTCCTGTTCCTCCACGAATCTCAAAAACAGCATTTTTTACATCTTCCGGGTCTTTTGGAAGCAACATAATTCTAATTTCTTCTTCTAATTTTAGGGCAAGTGGCTCTAATTCTTCCATTTCAGCTCTAGCCATTTCTCTAAAATCATCATCCTTTTCATTCATCATAACATCCTTAGCAGATTTTATGTTAGATAAGGTGCTTTTGTATTTTTCGACAAGTTCAACCAGGTCTTGTAAATCTTTGTATTCTTTACTCAGCTTGGCAAATCTTTTATTATCGGCAATAACATTAGGATCTGATATTAATAATGAAACATCATCAAATCTTTTTTTAATGTCATCTAATTTATCAATCATACTTGCTTAAATTTCTATTTTAATATGTAAATGTTCCATTTTCTGAAACAATGGTAAGTTTTTTACTCTCAGAAGATTCTACTCTCCCTACAATTTTAGCATCAATGTTAAATGATTGAGCCATTTCAATTATGTCATCAGCATTTTCTGGCGAGCAAAAAATTTCCATTCTATGCCCCATGTTAAATACTTGATACATTTCTTTCCAATCAGTTTTCGATTCAGCTTGTATCAATTGAAACAAAGGTGGCGTTTCAAATAAATTATCTTTTATAATATGTAAATTGTCAATAAAATGTAAAACTTTAGTTTGGCCACCACCGCTGCAATGAACCATTCCATGAATATTTGTTCGATGATTTTCTAAAATTTTGGCAATTACCGGAGCATACGTGCGCGTAGGCGATAAAACCAGTTTTCCTGCATTTACAGGAACATTTTCAATTGTATCAGTTAATTTTTTTGACCCTGAATAAACTATTTCTTTATTGATGGCTGGATCGCAGGTTTCAGGATATTTTTCTAATAAATATTTTGAGAAAACATCGTGTCTAGCTGATGTAAGTCCATTGCTTCCCATTCCGCCATTATATTCATCTTCATAGTTAGCCTTTCCAAAAGAAGCCAAACCAATAATTACATCTCCTGCTTTTATATTGGCATTGTCAATTACTTCAGAGCGTTTCATTCTACAAACAACAGTAGAATCAACTATAATGGTTCTTACTAAATCGCCAACATCAGCTGTTTCACCGCCTGTAGAAAATATATTTACTCCAAAATTTCTAAGATTTTGTAAAATTTCTTCTGTTCCGTTTATGATAGCTGAAATAACTTCTCTGGGAATTAAATTTTTATTTCTTCCTATAGTGGATGAAATCATAATTTTATCTGTGGCGCCAACGCAAAGCAAATCATCAATATTCATAACAATTGCATCTTGCGCTATTCCTTTCCAAACTGATATATCGCCAGTTTCTTTCCAATAAGCATAAGCCAAAGATGATTTTGTACCAGCGCCATCAGCATGCATCACTAAACAATAATCATCATCATTAGTCAAATAATCAGGTACTATTTTGCAAAAAGCTTTAGGGAATAAACCCTTGTCTATTTTGCTAATTGCCTGATGTACATCTTCTTTTTGAGAGCTAACCCCTCTTTGTGCGTATTTTGATTCCATAAAAAAAAGCATCCCGTAGAAACGGGATGCGAATTTATTGAATATTTATGAAAGGATTTTGAAAATCTTAGTCAGGCGAACCATCTTGAAGTGGTGCTTCTTCTTCTGCTTCTGGAGCGTCATCAGCAGGAGCTTCATCTTGATTTGATTCTCCTTCTTCTGTTTTTGGTTGTTCTTGTGTTTCAGAACCTGGAACAGCTTCTGGAGCCTCTTCTTTTATTGTTTGAGAAACCCAATCAGTTCCTGTTACATTAAATGTTACCCTTCTGTTTTTTTGATGCGCAGCTTCTTTTTCTTCTTTTGAAGCCATTTTATTAATAACAGCATCTGAAATTAAAGGGGTTGTTTCGCCTAAACCTTTTGAAACCATTCTACCTTCTTCTATGCCTCTGCTTATTAAATAATCAACGCATGATTTAGCACGATCATCTGATAGTTTTAAGTTTGCTTTGTCGTTACCTCTTGTATCGGTATGAGCATTTAATTCTATTCTAATTTGCGGATTCTCAGTTAATACTGTATATAAAAAATCAACAGAATCCTTTCCAGCTTGCGTTAAATTAGCTTTGGCTAATTCGAACTCAACTGAAGGCATACGAATTGGTTTTTTGATACCTTGTAAAGAAAAATCTTTTATGAAAGTTGTTGATTCCTTTAATCCTTGTGTTGTTTCTTTACCTTTTCCGTTCAAATAATCTTTAGCTGTAACTAAAATATTGTAATTAACATTTTCATTTACATAACGATTTGAGCCATTTTCAGCAAAACGGAAAAAACCGTTAGCATCAGTTTTCATTTCAGCAGAAGAACCATCACTACCTTGTAATTTAACAACTGCGTCAGGAATTGGAGTTCCAGTTTCAACATCAGCAACGTTTCCTTGTAAAATAAAAATAACTTTAGGAATGGTAAACATATAAATGTCATCTGCTCCTTTTGAACCGGGTCTGTCAGAAGTGAAAAATCCTCTATCTTCTGCATCATTAATTATAATACCAAAATCATTTCCTTGAGAATTGATTGGAGCTTTCATGTTTTGTGGTTTGGCCCATTTGTTATCTCCAGCTTTTTCAGCTTTAAAGATATCTAAGCCACCCATTCCCATTCTGCCATTTGAAGAGAAAAATAAATTTCCTTTTGCATCAATATAAGGAAACATTTCATCACCGTTAGTATTAATTTCTGGACCTAAGTTTACTGGCGCTCCCCATTTTTTTCCTTTTCTGTCATACAATGAATAAAATAAATCTTTTCCACCAAGACCTCCAGGTAAATCAGAAGCAAAAACTAAAATTGTTTCATCTGTATTAATGGCAGGATGACCAGCAACCAATGTATCAGCGATTCCTAAGTCTATTTTTTCTGCTTTTGTCCAAGAATTACCAGATTTTTTGGCATAATAAATTTGACATCCTGAAACTTGAGATTTTACATTGCTGCAACGAGTGTAATACATTGCATTATATTTTCTATTAAAAGTTGATGAACCTTCGTTTCCTTCTGTGTTAACTTCTCCGGTTAGGATTACAGGTGTGCTCCATTTTCCGTTTTTATCAACTTTTGTAATGTATAGATCTGAAAAGCTTTGACCAATTCTTTCATCCATATCTTTTCCAGTAGAACCTTCTCTGGTAGAGGTAAAAATCAAAGATTGCCCTTTTTTATCACCAAATATTGGGCTGAAATCGTACTGTTTACTATTGATGGTTGGAATAGGAATAATTTCATATTTAACCGGTTCATCTTGCCATCTTTTTGCTTGTTCACAAGATTCAATTCCCATGTCAGCTCTGGGGTCTTTAGGATTTTCAGCTTTGTATTCATTATATTTAATGATAGCTTCTTCGTAATTCCCTTGACTTCTTAAAGACTCAGCCACTTTAAAAGTGATATCTTCTCCAGGATGATTGGCTTTTTTAGCTTTAGCAAACCAAGTTATAGCTTGTTTGTAATCTAAAGTGTTGTAATAACAATCACCTAACTTGTAAATGATGTCAGCTTTAACTTCTTTCTTTTTTTCTTTAGAATATGCCTTTTTGTAGAGATCAATTGCCAAATCATACTTTTGCGTGAGGTATGCTTTTTCAGCATCTAAAGTAAGTTTTGATTGTGAAAATCCTGTAAAAAAAGACGTAATTAAAAGTGCGGATACGATAGTTTTTCTTGCAAATGTCATGTTAAAGTTTTCTTAACCCCCGCTAAAATAAATATTTATTTGAATTAAAAAAAAGTAAAAAACCGCAACTTGATTGAAAGTGGCGGTTTTAAGGTTTAAAAAACAGTATTTTTTTATTTTGTAAATAACAATTCTCTGTACTTTGGTAATGGCCATTGTTCATCATCTATCAGTAATTCAAGTCTATCGACTTTGCTTCTAATATCATCAAACAATATTTTCACATTATTACAATAGCTATCAGCAATTTTTTGTGAATTTTCTTCTTGTGCAATTTTTGTCTTTTCAATGTCCATTTTGGATATCAAATTTTCTAAAGAGATGAGTAGATCTGATATTTCTTTTATTTTAGATAATTGAACTTCTGAATACTTTTTGAAATCACTTTCTCCAAAAATATCTTTTAATCCTCTTACGCTTTCAATTAAATTTTTCTGATAATTTAAAGCTGTAGGTATAATATGGGTTAAGCAGATATCCTTTATGCTACGCGATTCAATCTGGATTTTTTTACTATAAGTTTCTAAGAAAATTTCAAATCGAGCTTCTAATTCTCTATGATTTAAAACGCCCATTTCTTCAAACAAATCAACAACTTTTTTATTTGTCAAAACTTTTAAGGCTTCAGGCGTTGTTTTGAAATTTGACAATCCTCTTTTTTCAGCTTCCATAGCCCATTCTTCGCTATATCCATTGCCTTCAAAACGAATATTTTTTGAAGAAACGATATACGATTTCAAAACCTTGAGAATGGCTTCGTCCTTATTCATACCTTTTTCAATTAAGGCATCCACTTCTTTTTTAAATTCTATTAAACGTTTTGCTACGATTGTATTCAAGCAAGTCATTGCCCAACCGCAATTAGCAGAAGAACCTACAGCTCTAAATTCAAATTTATTACCTGTAAAGGCAAAAGGAGATGTCCTATTTCTATCGGTATTATCTAATAATAATTCAGGAATTCGGCCAATATCGAATTTTAAGGCTGTTTTTTCATCAGGTGACATTTTTTTGTCTTCCTTAATTTCACTTTCTAATTGATCAAGCACATTGCTCAAATATGAACCTATAAAAACAGAAATAATTGCTGGCGGAGCCTCATTTGCTCCCAAACGATGATCATTACTTGCAGATGCAATAGAGGCACGAAGTAAATCAGCATTTTCTTGAACTGCTTTAATTGTGTTGATGAAAAATGTCAAAAATTGCAAATTGGTTTTTGGCGTTTTTCCAGGACTTAATAAATTTTTACCTGTATCAGTAGCAAGTGACCAATTGTTATGTTTACCTGAACCATTAACACCTGCAAAAGGTTTTTCATGAAGCAAAATTCTGAAATTATGTTTTCTAGCAATTTTTTCCATTAAATCCATTAATAATTGATTGTGATCAACTGCTAAATTGGCTTCTTCAAAAATGGGTGCACATTCAAATTGATTAGGCGCCACTTCATTGTGTCTGGTTTTAATTGGAATACCTAATTTTAATGATTCGTATTCAAATTCTTTCATAAAACCAACCACTCTTTCAGGAATTGAACCGAAATAATGATCTTCTAATTGTTGACCCTTTGCAGGAATATGACCAAAAACTGTTCTTCCAGTCATTAATAAATCTGGACGTGCGTTGTATAATGCTGCGTCAACTAAAAAATATTCTTGTTCCCAACCTAAAGTTGTAAAAACTTTATTGATGTTTTTGTCAAAATAATGACAAACATCTAAAGCAGCTTTATCAATTTTATGCAATGCCTTTAATAGTGGCATTTTATAATCTAAAGATTCTCCTGTGTATGAAATGAAAATAGTTGGAATACAAAGTGTATTGGCAATAATAAATGCAGGAGAGCTAGGATCCCATGCAGTATATCCTCTTGCTTCAAAAGTATTTCTTATACCACCATTAGGAAAACTTGAGGCATCAGGTTCTTGTTGAATTAATTGACTACCTCCAAATCTTTCAACTGCATTTGAATCATCTAAGGGTTCAAAAAAAGCATCATGTTTTTCTGCTGTTGCTCCAGTTAATGGTTGAAACCAATGTGTGTAATGGGTTGCTCCTTTAGAAACTGCCCATGATTTCATTCCAGTAGCAATGGCATCAGCCATTTTTCTATCTACAACTGTTCCTTCTTTAATAGAATTTTGTAGTGATTCAAAAGCTTCATTAGTCAAAAACTGTCTCATGGCTTCTTTTGCAAATACATTAGATGCAAAATAGTCAGAAACTCTTTCTGTTTTGGTTTCAAATTCAAGAGGTTTTCTATTTAAGACCTCTTCCAGTGCTTTTAATCGGATGATTGCCATAAAAAATATAATTTTTGGCAAATCTATATAAAATTTTAGGGGTATGGATTAAAAAAATGTACTTTTTTCAATATGAACCCCTATTTTTTATCAACAAATGAAAATAAAAATAAAAAATCCCGATAAATCGGGAACTTTTACTTGATTATATTATCAATGTCTTTTTTAATATCGACTGAATCTTTTATTTCATTTATAATTTTCTTTTCTTCTTGAAAATCATTTGCTCCTTTTGAAATCTCTTCTTTAATAGAATTGGTAGCATCTTTAAATTCTCTAATTCCTTTTCCCAATCCTCTTGCAAACTCAGGAATTTTTTTAGATCCAAATAAAAGAAGTACAACAAATAGAATTAGAAAAATTTCACCACCGCCTAGGTTAAACATAATTTTAATTTTTTGTAAAGTAAAAAAAAAGCCTCCAAAATTTGGAGGCTTTTTTTTATTGAATTTCTTCTTTGTCTTTATTTAAATCTGCCACAATTGGTGCGGCTAAGAAAATGGAAGAATAAGTTCCGACAATTACACCCAGCAATAAAGCGAATGAAAATCCTCTAATAACTTCTCCACCAAAAAGGAAGATGGCTAATAAAACTACAAATATGGTAACCGAAGTATTAAATGTTCTACTTAAAGTACTATTTAATGATTCGTTTATTACTGCTTTCACTTCATGGTTTTTACTTGCTTTTCCTAAAAACTCTCTAATTCTATCGAATACAACCACAGTATCATTAATCGAATAACCAATAACTGTTAACATGGCTGCAATAAACGCTTGATCAACTTCTAATGAGAATGGTAAAATACCCCAGAATAATGAGAATGAACCTAAAATAATGATGGCATCGTGTGCTAAAGCAATAATGGCACCTAAACCAAAATTAACTCTTCTGAATCGGAATACTATATAAAGGAATATTACCAATAAAGAGAAAATGATTGACCAAAAAGCAGATGTTTTGATATCATCAGCAATTGTTGGGCCTACTTTTTGAGAGCTTAACACTTCAAATTTTCCACCGTCTTTAACCGAAGTTAAACCATCATTAAGCGCCTTTTCAACAACCGCATCCGTATTATCCGATTGATCGTCAATTAAATATTTAGTTGTAATTTTCACTTGGTTATCTTCTCCAAAAACTTTTACTTCAGGAGCGCCACCAAAAGGAGTTGCTAAATTATCTCTTAAAATTTGAGTCGATACTGGATTATCAAAACGAACTACATATGAACGTCCACCTTTAAAATCGACACCCATATTAAAACCTCTAATGGCAAAAGATGCAATACTTATAACAATTAAACCTGCAGAAATTGCATAAGCAGTTTTTCTTTTTCCTATGAAGTCAAAGTTAGTATTCTTGAAGAATCCTTCTGTAGCTTTAGTAGAAAAAGAAATCGTTTTATTGTTGTCTAATCTCCACATAAAAATTAATCTTGTGATAAAGATTGCTGCAAACAATGAAGTTAAAATACCGATTACTAAAACAGTAGCGAAACCTCTGATAGGACCTGAACCAAAAATATAAAGAATGATACCAGTTAATAATGAAGTAACGTTAGCGTCAATAATAGATGATAAGGCACCATTAAAACCATCCTCAATTGATAATCTCAAACTTTTGCCTAGAGCTAATTCTTCCCTAATTCTTTCATAAATTAGTACGTTAGCATCAACCGACATACCAATAATAAGCACAATACCGGCAATTCCTGGTAAAGTTAAAACTGCTTGAATAGAAGCTAGAACGCCAATTATGAAAAATAAATTGGCAACTAAAGCCACATTGGCTGCCATACCAGCGCCACTGTACCAAAACACCATGTAAATTAATACCAATAGTAGGGCTAAAATAAATGACGTTAAACCTGCAGAAATAGCTTCTTTACCTAAAGAAGGACCTACCACAGCTTCTTCAACAATTTTAGCTGGTGCTGGTAATTTACCTGCTTTTAAAATATTGGCCAAATCTTTTGCTTCATTGATTGTAAAGTTTCCTGAAATAGAAGAACTACCTCCTCCGATTTCGTTTTGAACAGTTGGATATGAATAAACGGTATTATCTAAAACAATTGCTATTGACCTTTTAGGGGTTTGGCTAGATGCTTCTTTAGTTAATAATTTCCATTTTTTAGCTCCTTCTCCGTTCATTGTCATATTCACTTCAGGTGAGCCACCAAATTGGCCGAACTCTTGGCGAGCATCAACAATTACATCACCTCCCAAGGCAGGAGAGCCATCTCTATTTGTTTGTTTTAAAGCAACCAATTGGAATAATTTACCTTCTTTATCGAAAGGTTTAACTGTCCAAAGAAGTTTCAAATTTGATGGGAATAATGCTCTTATTTGTTTCATATTCAAATAAGCCATTACTTTTCCAGTATCTTTTATTGCTGAATATCCAACCACTGGTCCCGGTTGTGGATAATATTGCTGTCCTTCTTGAAAAATTGCAGGACTTAAAACGCCAAATAATGGGTTTTCCTTTGCAAATTCTTCAAACGATTTTGTAGCTGAACTATCAGTAGTTGCGCCAGTACTGTCTTTTTTAGCAATTTCATCAATTAATGATAAATCATCTTTTTTAGTTGAATCAACTACCGCTGTTGAAGCTGTTAGTGAATCTTTTGCAGCAATGCTTGTTGAATCAGTTAGCGCTAAAGTGTCACCTGATTCAGCTTTTTGCATTTTTTTAAGCATATCATTTGCGCTGCTTATGTAAGCATAAACTTCTGCATTTTCGTAGGTTTCCCAAAATTCAAGTTGTGCTGTACCTTGTAATAGTTTTCTTACCCTTTCTTTTTCTTTTACCCCAGGTAATTCAACTAAAATACGACCTGAATTTCCTAAACGCTGAATATTGGGTTGACTAACACCAAATTTGTCAATCCTAGTTCTTAAAATGTTAAAGGTTCTTTCGATAGCATTATCAGCCTCTTCTTTTATTATTTTAAGTACATCTTCATTTGATGACTCATAAGCGTTGATTTTTCCTTGTAATTCTCTATTACCAAAAATAGCAGGAGAAGATAAACGAGCATTTGGGTCAATTTCATTAAACGCTTTGCCAAATAGTGTTACAAAATCTTCTTGCGAAGTTCTTTGATTTTCTTTTGCTAGTTCGATTGCTTTTAAGAAAGTTGGGTCTTGGCTGTTTGAAGCCATGTTTCTGATTAAATCAATAACTGAAACTTCAAGTGTAACGTTCATTCCACCTTGAAGATCCAATCCAAGATTAATTTCTCTTTCTTTTACCTCACGAAAAGTATATTTCTTGATACCAAGATTATATACTGGTTCTGTGGATATTGAATCAAGAAATCTTCTTTCTAATTCTTCATTTCCTTGAGCAAATTCTTTTGCTTTGTTTTCGATGTTTCTCGTTACCCATGTGAATGAAAGTTGATACACACAGGCAAGTGAAAATAAAATTGCAAACAGTCTGATTGCGCCTTTGCTTTGCATTGTTCTATCTATTATTACGGTATAATCCTAAAAAATTTTGAGAGCGCAAATATAGAATAATATCAATATATAGCAATTTGAATTTATTTTAGTTGAAAATTATCTTAATGACTAACTTTACAGCGATATTTAATCTGTTTATGACAAAGTTATTTTTCCTTTTATTGATAGTTTTCTCACAAAATATTGTTCTTTCCCAAACCAAATTTTACAAAAGCAACTCGATTGAGGTGATTAAAAATAGTACCCTACAAAATCATGCTTGGGTTGGAGGACTAAATTTTTGTCAGTTTTTTGGAATAGACTTAAATTTAGATAACATAGAAGACCTTGTTATATATGATAAAACTGGAAATAAAATTCTAACTTTTATAAATCAAGGCATCCCAAATTCCGAAAGTTATTTGTTTGCTCCTGAATACACATCAGTATTCCCTACTCCAAGTGATTGGGTTATTTTGTACGATTTAAATTGTGACGGACGAAAAGAATTTATAACCAATAGTCCAACAGGAATTAAGGTATTTTACAGAGATGCAGATGCTTCCAATTATATTGTATTTAAATCTTCACCCTACACTATTTACTCAGATTACAACATTGTTAATGTTCCAAAAATATTATTGTATTCCTCACAAATTGAGCCTCCAGGAATTTATGATGTAGACTATGATGGGGATGTTGATTTTTTTCAATTCACCAGTGGAGGAACAACTCTAGAATGGCATAAAAATTTAAGTCAGGAAAAATTTGGCAATTGTGATAGTATAGACTTAAAACTCAGTTCTCAATGTTGGGGACATTTTGCAGAAGATTTTAATACCAATGCTGTTACATTGAATGTTAGCTGCAGGCCTCAAATCAAATCCTTTGAAGAAATAATGGCTGAAAGAAATGAAAGGCATGCTGGAGCTACTGTCTTAATGTTTGATTATAATAATGATAGTTTAGTAGATTTACTTTTAGGTGACATTAGCTATAACAAATTAAATTTATTGACTAATTCAGGAACAAAATCTGATGCAAACATTGGAAGTCAAGATTCCATTTTTCCATCCTATAATACTTCTATTGATTTACCAATTTTTCCTTGGGCATCTTATGTAGATATTAATAATGATAATTTAGAAGATATTATAGCCAGTCCATTTGCTGGAAACGCTTCTGAAAACACCAATAGCGTTTGGTTATATTTGAATAATGGCAATGCTACTAATAGTTTTGAACTAAATACTCAATCATTTTTGCAAGAAAACATGTTTGAATTTGGTGAAGGTGCTTATCCGGCTTTGTTTGATTATGATAAAGATGGCGACTTAGATTTGTTTGTTGGTAATCATGGTTATTACAATGCAGGGAATTACCTAGGTAAAATTGCTTTTTACAAGAATATAGGAAGTTCTGTCAATCCTATTTTCCAATATGAAACAAATGATTTTTTAAACTTATCAAATTTAAATTTGAGTAGTTTATTTCCGGCATTTGGAGATTTAGATAATGATGGCGATAAAGATTTATTGATAGGAAATGGCACAGGCACTCTTTTATATTATGAAAATATTGCTCCAAACAATGGAATTGCTAACTTCCAATTGATAAGTAATAACTATTCAGGTCTCGATATTGGCCAAAATTCCACACCGCAAATTATTGACTTTAATAATGACGGAAAACTTGATTTAATAATTGGCGAAAGAAACGGCACTCTTAAATATTTTGAAAATACTGGAACTAGCAATTCGCCTCAATTTTCAGCTAATAATGTTGTAAATAATTTTGGAGGAGTAAATGTAAAACAACAAGGATTTATTACTGGTTTTTCTGTACCGCACATTACACAAATTGATGGGGAGAAAGTTTTGCTTTGTGGAGCTGAAAAAGGGAGTTTAATAAAGTACAATAACTTAACAAACAACACCTTCACTCAAACAACTTTAAATTTTGAAAATATTAAAGAAGGGATAAGGACTTCTGTTTGTTCAGGCGATTTAAATGGAGACGGATATTTAGACCTTATTGTTGGAAATTATTCTGGTGGATTAAGTTTATACTTGGGAGGAGAACCAAATTCAATTATTTTAAATAATGAAATTGAAACAAGCTTAAAGGTTTTTCCAAATCCTTTTAATAATAAGATAAGAATCAATTTGGAAGAAAATTTGATTGAAACGATATTTATTTTTGATTTAAATGGTAAACTTATTTTCAGTTCAAACCCCAACAATAAATCTACTACAATAGAAACGGAAAGTTTTAAAAACGGTATCTATTTATTAAAGTGTATTACCAAAGAAAGAACTTATAGTAAAAAGCTAATTAAAACAAATTAACAGACTTAGTTTTGAACTTAATAAATTGCTGTCTGTAGTTTATTTCAGCTTGATGATTAACTAAAATATCGTTACCTAAAATCATAGAAATTTTTGGTAATCCAGCTGAAACATAAGATTCGGTTACCTTTAATAAATCAATTAAAATAATGTTCAATTTTTTTAGTTCAAATTTCTGGATTTTCAGTTTTTTTAGTTGACCAATTTGCAGGTTAGAAATTTCACCTCCAACACCAATTGAATTACTAACAATTTCTTTTTCAAGTATTTTTATTTTCATATCATTAATTTGATTGAAATCCAAAACTGTTCTTGAAGCTCCAGTATCAACCACCGCATAAGTTTTAACCTCGTTTATTTCTACAGAAAGTAAAAGATGATAACCGCCTTCGTTTAAGCTCAAAAGTTGAAAAGGAATTTTTGGCATAGAAAAATTAATAAAAATAAAAAAGAGCCGTTTCGAGAATTCGAAACAGCTCTTTTTGCTTATAAAAATACTTTTTAGGCTACAACATTCATTGCATCTAAAACATCCATTACTTCTTTTACTGCTTTAGCTGAATCATTTACTAAATTCATTTCTTCGGCATTTAATTTAAGTTCAATGATTTGTTCAATACCATTTTTACCCAACTTTACAGGAACGCCCATGTATATATTGTTTAAGCCATATTGACCATTTAGCATAGCACAAACCGGGAAGATTCTTTTTTGATCTCTTACAATTGCTTCAACCATTTGGGCAGCAGCAGCACCTGGAGCATACCAAGCAGATGTTCCTAATAAATTAACTATTTCTCCACCACCTTTTTTGGTTCTTTCGATAATGGCATTTAATTTATCAGCTTCAATTAATTCTGTAACTGGAATTCCACCTACAGTTGTGTAACGAGGAAGAGGAACCATAGTATCACCATGACCACCCATTAAAACTGCTTGAATATCTTTTGGTGAGCAATTAAGAGCTTCAGCTAAAAACGCTTTATATCGAGCAGTATCTAAAATTCCTGCCATACCAAATACTCTGCTTGAATCAATTTTAGCAGCTAAATAAGAGCAATAAGTCATTACATCTAAAGGATTAGACACAATGATAATAATGGTATTTGGAGAATATTTTAATAAATTTTCAGTAACTGATTTTACAATTCCAGCATTGGTTGAAATTAAGTCATCACGACTCATACCTGGTTTTCTTGGCAATCCAGAGGTAATAACACAAACTTCAGAACCGGCTGTTTTAGAGTAATCATTGGTTGAACCAATAATGCGGCTGTCATACATATTAACAGGAGCTGTTTGCCACATATCCAAAGCTTTACCTTCAGCAAAATTTTCTTTAATATCAACCAAAACTACTTCATTGGCTAATTCTTTGTGAGCAATTACATCAGCACAAGTAGCACCTACATTGCCAGCACCTACAACAGTTATTTTCATGAATAATATTTTTTATTTTTAACGGTAACAAATGTAGAAAAGTTGGGAATAATACAAATCTAATTTTAGATGGTAGACTGATTTTTTTTGAAAAATTAAATATCTGACAATAAATTTCTATTGTTCTCAATAAGAAAAGATTTTATTATTTAATTTGTTACTTAAACCAAAACTCAATGAACAAAAATATTTTTTTTGTTATAACTATTTTCACTTTTTGTTTCCAAATCTCATCAGAGGCACAAATTACCACAACTGCTACTAACAATGCAACAACATTAATCAATAATATTGCCGGACCAGGATTGTTAATTTCAAATCCAACTTTGAATTGTTCTGCTGGCTCTGCAGCCACATTTTCGGGTGGAGCATCGGTTAACTTTCCTTTGAATAGTGGTATTGTTCTATCATCAGGAACTGCATCGGCTTTTTCAAATGGATCAACATCTGTCAATACATCTGGTGCCGCAAATTATCCACTTTTGAGTCAAGTTTCTACTTTAAATGGTGGAAGCACTTCTATGTATGATTTGTGTGTATTGGAATTTGATTTAATTCCAAGTTGCGATTCTTTAGGGATTGAATTTGTTTTTGGTTCAGCAGAATATCCAACTTATGTTTGTACACAATTTAATGATGTTTTTGGTTTTTTTGTTTCTGGTCCTTATGTAACAGGAATCAATTTATTGGATTACAATATAGCCACAATTCCAAATACCATTACACCCATAACTGTTACAACTTTGAGCTATTGCAATAATGCTGGACAGCCTGGCCCTGGTAGCGCTTATTCAACTTTACCCGGAGGTAATCCTGGAGTGGCTTATGCCACAAATCTTTACTCTTCATTACCTGTAATACCCAACCAAACTTATCATTTTAAATTGGCAATTGCAGATGCTGGTGATGGTGCGCTTGACTCCTATGTTTTACTCAATTTTCAAGGATTGTTTTGTACAAATTTGGTTACTTTATCTCCACCTACTCAAACAATTTGCGAAGGTGATTCAGTTTTATTAGTAGCAACAGGACAAGCTGCTAATGGTTATACTTGGAATACCCCAGGCTATACAAATTTTCTTTCAAACGATTCTGTTTGGGTTAAACCTAACATTACAACAACTTATAAGGCTACAAGTTTGGTTTTTGGAACTGCTGTTTCTGATTCGACTATCATTAATGTAATCCCAAGACCACAAATTGCAGTAACAGGAATTCAAGATAGTATTTGTAGAGGAGAAGTTTTAAACATTCAAGCAACTGGGGCAACTCAATTTAATTGGAATCCACCCACTTGGTTAAGTAACAGCAATTCAGGAAATGTAACTGCTACTCCGCAAAACACTATAACTTACATGCTTCAGGCCACCAATTCACTTAATAATGTGCAATGTGTTGAATTTGATACTTTTCAAATTAAAGTAAAACAATTACCAGAAATAAATATCAGACAAAATAATTTCAGTATATGCTATAATGATACTTCTGGAATAGGTTTCGACATGACTAATGCTGACAATTATTCAATTTCTCCTAGCAGTTACAACCAATTATTTCAAGATAGTTTAAGGGTTTTTCCTAATCAAACTGCTAATTACACCATAATAGCCTCTAACTATTGTGCTAATAAAGTTGATTCAATTAGAATACGCGTGATAGATCCAATTAATATTCAGTTTGACAACCCAAATCCAACTGTTTGTGATGGTTTTTCAACTACAATTACTGCAACGGGTGCTCAAAGTTTTCAATGGGCTCCAAATGTAAACTTAAGCAATACACTAGGCAGCACAGTTACCGCCAATCCTTCTTCTACGATTACCTACATAGTTACTGGAAATAATGACTTTTGCACAGCAACAAAAGAAATTACTGTAACCATTAGACCTAATCCTATTATTGAATTTTCAAATGTTGATCCTTCTATTTGTTATGGAAATGGAATTAATCTAGAAGTTAACAACAACGATTCAATTTATTGGTCCCCATCGACTGGTTTGGCATCGCAGACAGGAAATTCGGTTTTTGCTTCACCAGAAACTACTACCGTTTATCAAGTTGAAATGTTTAATATTTATGGTTGTAAAGCTGCAGCTGAAATAGAATTATTTGTGCATCCACCCATTAATTATCAACTTTTGAATGAGATTCAAATTTGTGAAGGTGATACTACAAAAGAAGTAATTGTTTGGCCAACAGGCGGAAATAGTAGTGCTTTTGTTTACAATTGGCTCGGAAGCGAAGGTTATGTTACAAAAAATGATTCTGTGGCATCTTTTAATCCTGATTCAACTAGCTATTTTTACTTGGAAGTTACTGATAAATGCGGTACAAAAGCAAAACTTGATTCAATTTTAGTTAGAGTTATTCCATTACCTAAATTAGACTTTACTTATGAAAATCAAGCCTGCATTGGTGAAGCTATAAATTTTAGTAATAATGCGAATGCTGTTGCGCATTGGGATTTTGGTGATGGAAATTATAGTAATGTAAATACCTTAAATCATTTCTACCAATCGCCTGGATTTTACAATGCTCACATAAAACTTATAAGTTCAGAAGGTTGTTTAACAGAATCAGAGGAATTTGTTATTGAAATAATTCCATCTCCAAATGCTGATTTTACATTTACTCCAACCAATGCTGATTTATTAAACCCAACCATTTATTTTTATAATAACTCATCAAATGATGTGGTTAGTTGGAATTGGATAAATGACGGAAATATAATTGGTCAATTACCTGACATTAGTTATACATTCAGCGATACAGGATTTTTTGAAATTCAATTAGCAGTTAGCAATAAGTCAGGTTGTGTTGATACTGTGGTGCAAACAATTAAAATTTCTGATTACTATAGTTATTTTATTCCAAACAGTTTTAGTCCAAATGGTGATGGTTTAAATGAAACATTTTTGCCAGTTGGAAATAGTGTAAATGACGGAAATTTTAAATTTCAGGTATTTAATAGAAATGGTGAAATTATTTTCGAAAGCGTTTCAACATCTATGCCTTGGAATGGTAAAATATTCAATACAGGAGCAGAAGCGCCAATGGGTGTTTATGTTTGGAAAATTACTTTTAATGAAACTTTTGGTAATCAAAAAGAACATTTTGGGACGGTTAATTTATTAAAATGAGAAAATTAAATTTTAGTAATGCTGTAAGAACTTTGCCTATTAAGTCGCTGTGAATATATTTGTTGAAAACTAAAGTAATTACATTTGGCGAACACGTCCAATTTTAAGCTTATGAAGGACTTTTACAAATTATTCATCATATTTCTATCAATCTTTACTCAATCTGCTAACGCTCAAACCGATACTGAATTTTGGTTTGTTGCGCCTGAAGCTACAAGTGGGCACGGAGATTCACCTATAGGTATTAGATTAACTTCACTTACCAACCCTGCAGTGGTTACTATTTCTATGCCAGCCAATAATGGATTTACACCAATTGTGGTAAATATGGTAGCCAATACTTTTCAAACTGTTAATTTAACCGCTTTTAAAGCAGACATAGAAAACATTCCTGGAGATCAAATTTTAAATAAAGGAATTTTAATAGAGTCAACCTCACCTATCAATGCCTATTATGAAATTCAACATGCAAATAACCCAGATATTTTTAGTTTAAAAGGAGGATTTGCAACAGGAATTGATTTTATCATTCCTACCCAAATGAATTTTAATAATGGAACTTACAACCCCGTTGCCAGAAATGCTTTTGATATTGTGGCTACGGAAGATAATACAGAAATTACAATAATTCCTAAACAAGCAATTGAAGGCCACGCTGCGAATGTTCCATTTACCATAATACTTAATAGAGGCGAAACCTATTCAGCAGTTGCTACTTCTGCCAATGCTGCGAGCCATCTTGGGGGTTCGAGAGTTACCTCTAATAAAGCAATTGCTATTACTGTAAAAGATGATAGTGTTGCAAATGGAAGTTGTAGAGATATGCTTGGCGACCAGTTAGTTCCTATTACCAACATTGGAACTGACTATGTAATTACAAGAGGTCCTTTAGGAACAGGAGATTATGTTTACGTTTATGCCACAGAAGATGGAACGCAGGTTTTCGAAGATGGTGCGGGTGCTCCATCAGCCACTTTAAATACAGGTCAATATCTTCAAATCACTGGTATAACTGCTGTCAACAAATTTATCCATGCTACTAAACCGGTTTATGTATTGCATGTTTCAGGTTTTGGTTGCGAATTAGGACAAGCAATAGTACCTCCAATTGATTGCACAGGATCAAGAACAACCTCTTTTACAAGAACAACTAGCGAAGCGTTTTATGTAATTCTTATTGTTTCCTCTGGTTTTCAAGATGATTTTTTAGTTAATGGAAATGCAGGTGTTATTAATGCAGCGAGTTTTACTGTAGTTCCTGGAACAGGTGGTAGTTACTATTCTGCATTAATTGAATATCCCAACGCTGCACCTTTTGCTGTGGGCACACCGGTAACCATTAGCAATACGCTGAGCGTTTTTCATGCTGGAGTTATTAATGGAGGTGCGTCATCTGGTTGTAGATATGGTTATTTTTCAAATTTCGGAAGTTTAGATTTAGGAATTGATAGAACAATTTGTCAAGGTGACTCAGTAATACTATTTGCAAGTTATGCTTATGATACTTATTTATGGAGTGATGGGTCGAATGGTGTGTTTTATACAGCTAAAGATTCAGGTGAACACTTTGTTGAAGTCACATTGGGAGCTTGCACATTGTATGATACTATGTACATTGATATACCTTCAATACCAGACATAAACTTTGGAAACGATACCACATTATGCAACCCACAAGATATTGATTTGACTGTGCCGGCTACAGCACTTCCAATTACGTGGAGTACAGGCAGCAGTGCCCAATCAATTAACATAAATCAAGCAGGAATTTATCATGCAACGATTACAAGCTCTGAGGGTTGTTTCAAAACAGATACTGTAAACATTAATTATTATGGAAACGCAACAGTAAATCCACCCAATCCAACAATTTGTATTGGTGATACGATTAGCATTACAGCCAGTGGAGCCCTAAGTTATGAATGGTATCCATCAGCTGGGTTAAGTGCCAACACAGGAACAGTAGTAGAAACATTCGTTACAACTACAAGCAATTTTAATGTTATTGGAACAGATATAAACGGTTGTATTGATACTGCATCTTTTACTGTAACTGTAAATGCTTTGCCTACAGCTATTATAAGTGGTGGAAATTCAATTTGCCCTTATGATTCTGTTCAATTAAGCATAGCATTAACTGGCGCAGGTCCTTGGGATATAACTTACACTGATGGGATGAATGTATTTAATGCTAACAACATTGCTGCAAGTCCATTTACATTTTATTCTTCAACTCCAGGCTATCACAAAGTAATATCAGTAAGTGATGCAAATTGTACCAATGTGAGCAGCGATTCTACATTGGTTACTGAATTTGTTTTACCAACTGTATCAATAAATTCTGCTGGAAATGAAATTTGTTTAGGTCGATCGAAGGAAATAATTGCCAGCGGAGCATTAACTTATAATTGGTTAAATGTAGCTGGGTTAAATGTTTATAATAATGATACAGTTCTTGCTTCACCAAATGCAGATGAAACTTATACAGTAATAGGTACCGATAATAATGGGTGCGTGGACACTAGCACAATTAACATTATTGTAAACCCGCTTCCTGTAATTTCTATCGCACAAAACAATCCTGAGGTTTGTATTACACAATCTTTCCTATTAGTGGCTTCGGGCGCTCCTACTCTAGTTTGGAATGCTGATGCTTCTTTAAATACTTTGAACAACGATTCTGTTTTTGCTTCGCCTTCAGTAAATACTACCTACACCGTGGTTGGAACTGACGCCAATGCTTGTGTTGATTCTGCTAGTGTTCTTCTAACTGTAAATCCTTTACCAATTATTGTTGTAAATCCTAGTGCTATTGATACCATTTGTTTGGGCGAATCAACTTCATTTACTGCAACTGGTGGAACCAATTATTCATGGAGAAATGATGCTGGTTTAGATAATTATAATACAGCTACCGTTACTGCAAATCCTGATACTACAACTAATTATAGAGTTTATGTAACCGATAATAATTCTTGTATTGATTCTTTAGATGTGAGAGTGGTTGTAAATAATTTACCAATCATTTCTGTTACTCCTAGTGCTGATACTGTTTGTTTTGGATTCTCTACCAATCTCACTGCCAATGGCGCTGTATCTTATTTATGGACACCAAATGCTAGTTTAGATGTGGATAATGCTGCCTCAGTTATTGCAACTCCAAATGCTACACAAACTTATACTGTTACTGGAACGGATGCTAATGGTTGTGTGAATGATACTACAATTGAAGTTTTTGTAAATCCGCTTCCTATAATTTCTATCGCACAAAACAATCCTGAGGTTTGTATTACACAATCTTTCCTTTTAGTGGCTTCGGGCGCTCCTACTTTAGTTTGGAATGCTGATGCTTCTTTAAATACTTTGAACAACGATTCTGTTTTTGCTTCACCTTCTGTAAATACTACCTACACTGTGGTTGGAACAGATGGTAATGCTTGTGTGGATTCTGCTAGTGTGCTTCTAACTGTAAATCCTTTACCAATTATTGTTGTAAATCCTAGTGCTATTGATACCATTTGTTTGGGCGAATCAACTTCATTTACTGCAACTGGTGGAACCAATTATTCATGGAGAAATGATGC
>Ga0209278_1000116_pt1 | contig 114290 bp, 87 predicted proteins | sample JI81BgreenDNA_FD_187504 | JGI IMG/M metagenome (GOLD analysis project Ga0209278, IMG submission 187504) | Wastewater effluent complex algal communities from Wisconsin, to seasonally profile nutrient transformation and Carbon sequestration -... | ecosystem: Engineered > WWTP > Effluent > Algae... | reverse complement strand
TTGCTGATGGCTTGGCTATTTCCTACCAACATCTGGGAACTATCTATACGACAAAAGGGGACTTAGACAAAGCCTTAGAGTTTTTTAAGAAATATAATGAATTACGTGAAAAACTTTACCAATTAGAACCTAATAATATGAAGTTTAGGAATGGTTTAGCGTTGTCTTATTGTTATTTAGGGCAAACCCAAGAAAGATTAAAGGACACGCAAAAAGCAAAAAGCTATTATTTACAAGGCTTGTTCTTATATAGGGTATTAGTACGAGATCTTCCCATAACAGTCTATCAACAAAATTTGCAATGGGTAGAAGACCGTCTTGTTACAATATATACCACCAATAAGGAGTATAAACAACTTCTTACTTTTTATAAAGACAAAATACCGTTTTTACACACCTCCAATAATGCCACCTTATTGGCAAGTAATTATGGAAGTATAGCTTGGTGGGCATTATTTGCTCGTGAGTTTGCAGAGGCAGAAAAATACGCTTTGTTGGGTTTAAAAACAGATAAATCCCAAGAGTGGATAAACACCAATTTGGCATTAGCTTATTTATTTCAAGGTAAGCTTGATCAAGCCAAAGAAATTTATCTTCGTTTAAAAGACAAAATGAATGGAAATACCCCTTTTAAAGATGCTTTTTTGCAAGATTTAAAAGACTTGGACGCAGAAGGCATCACACACCCTGATGTAGAAAAAATAAGAGAGTTGTTGAAATAAAATTATTTAAAATTCAAAGAAATGAAAATCCACTTCCACTTCCTCTTTCTCATTTTCATATTCCATACTTTTTCTGCACAAGCTCAAAAAGTCGTGCAAAATGGGCAAGTTCGTTTGCAAAATTCGGGCAAACAGGGCATTAGTGGCGTACAGCTTATTTTTGATGATGCCGTCCCTACCGACTCGGACAATGCAGGCAATTTTAGCCTTGTTTTCCAAGACAAAAAGGCAGGGGATTTTATTCTCTACCAACGCATTTACAAAGAGGGTTTTGAGATAGTCAATGAAAAGGAGCTCAGAGAACTCAAAATCAGCCGTACAGACCGCCTTTTTGCGGATATTATTTTGGCAAAAACAGGCGAAATAGAAAAAGCCAAAAAAGAATATTACCAAGTATCCGATGCGGCATTGCGGGCAAGCTACGACAAGGAACTCAAAGCCCTACAAACCAAAGTAAAAGAAGCCCAAATCACGCAGGAAAATTTTGTGAAGGAAATAGAAGCCCTACAAAAACGCAACGAAGCCCAACGCCGTAGCCTCGATGCCCTCGCCGAAAAATTTGCAAGAGTGAATTTTGATGATGTAAGCCAACTCTACCAAGAAGCCCTTACGCTATTCAAAGCAGGTAAAATAGAGGAGGCTATCAAGAAATTGGAAGGGGCAGACCTTTTGGAAAGAATGCGAAGAATAATGGACGAAGAACGTAGAATTAAGGAATTAGAAGGCAAAAACCGCAAACAAGATTCACTTATTCAATTACAAATCAAGAAGGATTTGGAAGCCCTCGACCTACAAATGCAAATCTATACTTTACAAAATGAGGATTGGAAAAATCCGCAAAATACAAATTTGCGTTATGCTTTTGAGGGTGAAAACTACCAAAAACAAGGCAAATTGGATTCGGCAATGCAAGTGTATTGGCTATTTTATCAATATACCGATTCATTATTGCAACGAAATCCAAGCCTTTCGAATCAGAAAAATTATGCCGTTGCTTGTCATCGGCTAGGGCTTTTGTCTTTGTACCTCAAACAGCCCACAGAAGCAATTCCGTATTTTGAAAAGTTAGCCCAAAGCATTGAGAAAATTTTTGAGGCAAACAGCCAAAATCCTGATTATCAATTTTTACGAGCCTTGTCCCAAAAAGACCTCGCCGAAGTCTATGAAAGCCAAGACAAAGCAAAGGCGAAAAAACTGTACCTTTCCGCCCAAGCACTTTTCAAGAGTTTGATAAACCAATTTCCTGATAATCAGCAATATTTGGAAATGGTGGAAGGAAAATTGAAAGCCTTAGAGTAGAGTTTATCTGCACATCTGCTATATCGTTTTCACCAGTAAGGCTTCGCTGATAGCGAAGCCTTACTGGTTTATGTTATCTGATAGTTATACTAACCACGCAGCCACTTCCTCTGGCGTTGGGTTTTTCACATTTTCCAACTTCATTTTTTTACGCATACCGCACACGTCATTGTGAAGTTTGTTAGCATTGGCTTTTTTGAGGTCTTCTATGGTCAAATAGCCCAATTTCATTACGACCTGTATCAAATCTTCACGTACTCCTATGGCTTTGTAGTCTTCGGCAGTGGCGTTTTCTGTTTTAGGTTCAGGTTTCATTTGAGGGAAGAACAAGACATCTTGAATAGACGGACTGTTCGTCATAATCATACTCAAACGGTCAATCCCAATACCCAAACCCGCAGTAGGAGGCATACCGTACTCTAAGGCACGCAAAAAGTCCTCGTCCAACATCATGGCTTCTTCGTCGCCACGTTTACCCAATTCGAGTTGTTCTTCAAATCTCTTGCGTTGGTCAATCGGGTCGTTTAACTCCGAATAAGCATTGCAAATTTCTTTTCCGTTACAAATAGCCTCAAATCTTTCTACCAAACCTTCTTCGCTGCGGTGTTTTTTTGCCAAAGGCGACATTTCCACAGGATAATCCATGATAAAAGTAGGCTGTATCAATTTTTTCTCACAATATTCCCCAAAAATCTCATCTATCAACTTGCCACGTCCCATCGTGTCGTCTGTCTTAATGCCTAATTTTTCGGCAGCTACACGCATTTCCGCCTCGTTCATTTTAGAAACATCTACCCCTGTAAAATGCTGAATAGCACCGTACATTGTAAATCTTTTCCAAGGACGTTTAAAATCTATCACATTTTCGCCCACTTTTACTTGTGTGCTACCATGTAGTTCTATCGCAATTTTCTCGACCATTTCTTCCACCAACTCCATCATCCAGTTGTAGTCTTTGTACGCCACGTACAACTCTATTTGCGTAAATTCGGGGTTGTGGAAACGGCTCATGCCTTCGTTACGGAAGTCTTTGGCAAATTCATACACACCATCATAACCGCCTACGATTAATCTTTTAAGGTACAATTCATTGGCAATACGCAAGTACAAAGTCATGTCCAGCGTATTGTGGTGCGTCTTGAAAGGTCTTGCAGCAGCTCCTCCATACAAAGGTTGTAAAATTGGCGTTTCTACTTCCAAATACCCTTTGTTGTTCAAGAAACTACGCATCACATTCATCAGTTGGCTGCGTTTGCGGAACACCTCACGCACTTGTGGGTTTACCACTAAATCCACATATCTTTGTCTGTATCTTTGTTCAGGGTTTTCGAAGGCATCATACACTTTTTCGTTACCTTGTTCATCTACCTCTCTTTTCACAACCGGCAAAGGTTTTAACGCCTTGCTCAACAATTTGAACGAAGTAACATGAATCGTAATTTCGCCTGTTTGTGTCGTGAACACATAGCCTTTTACACCAATAATATCGCCAATATCCAATAATCTTTTGAAAACTGTATTGTATAAAGTCTTGTCTTCGGTTGGGCAAAGGTCATCACGTCTGAAATAGACTTGGATACGTCCTGTGGCATCTTGTAACTCCACAAACGCAGCACTGCCCATTACACGAACACCCATGATACGCCCAGCTATTGAAATATCCTTATAGTCAATCTTTCGTCTTTCATAATTTTTCTGAATGTCCTCTGCCGATACGTTTACCTCGAATAACTCCGCAGGGTACGGCTCTATACCTAATTTGCGTAAATCATCTAATTTTTGACGACGCAATAGCTCTTGTTCACTTAATAATTGCATAAAATCAATGTGTTTTATCGTAGCCCTTTTACTCAATTATCATGGGCTTTTTTGTTTAGCAAGTCGCAAAAATAGAAAAGAATTTGAGTATTCCAAATTTTTTTTACAACTAATTGATTACTAATGGTTTAAATAAAAAAATGTTTAGGTACGTTTGTCAAGGTCTTCGACCATTGCCAACACTCCTAAACATTTACATATTCTTTCTTTTGATTATTAGAGTTTATGAATAATTTTTTGCTAAAGCCCCACCCAACCCTGCGAAACGTCGCACCGCCCACAGGGAGGGCTAAAAAGGAGTTATTTATAAACTCTATTTTCTTTTACCTTTTTTGGGGAATCTTTCCAAATAAATAGGGTTAGCTATGCCACCTTTTCGGCTGTCCGATTTGTTGAGATTGTTCTCAAAAATCAATGAAATTTCGTGTGTGCCACCAGAGTAAGGCAAAAATTTAGAAATAGTGATGTCGTAACTATAACTAAAAGTATAATCACCGAAAGTGAGTCCACCCAACAACACCAAAGCATCTTGTCTGCGGTTATCTCCTACCGAACTGCTAATCATCATACCTCTGTACGCCCCACCTACTACGTAGCCCCAACCGTCTTTCATGGCATCTTTTGAAATATTAATGCCCAAATCTAACTGCATAAAAGGACCTTGTTTGCGAAAAATAAAGTTAGGATAACCACTTACTTGTGATACATCACCATGTTTGTTCAAAGAAAGTAAGTTCAAACCACCATGTACCGTAAATTTCATTGGCAATAAAGGCACACCATTTACATTGTCTTGTGCTGGCGAATTGATGTGGTCTGCTGCTACACCAAACCAAAACCTGTTATTACTTTTGAACAACAAACCACCCGAAAAACTGGGTAAATTAAAGGACAAATTACCGAAAGTTTCTTGTGTAGGGTTGGTGCTACCTGCGTCTATGCGTAGTTGGTCTCTGAATACGTAGCTATTAGGATTTAAGCCTTTGGTTACATAAGAAACCCCTAAACCCATAGACAATACAGAGTTACCAAAAGAAATATGGTGTGCATAATGCCCTGTAATCATATTTGTAATATAACTCCCTGCCTCATCTCTCACAAAACGCAAACCTATGCCGTTATGATGACTTGAAATGTTATGGTCAACGGCTGCGTACATAGATTTGAAATTATTGTTGGCACTTACCCATTGAGTACGGTACAAAGCCGCTGCCCGCCATTGCGAAGTGCTACCCGTAAAAGCAGGGTTAAGGTAGAGAGGCGTAGCAAAACTGCCATGTGAGAATTGAGGGTCTTGGGCTTGTGCAGAAAAAGTAATAGCCAAAAGACCTAAGCAACATAAAGCTGTAGATAAAAATCTCATGTTTAAGAAGTTGTAATGCGTAAGGTAAAATATAGATAGTGTGTCTGATATTAATTATGATTTCTTAAGCATCTTTTGATAGTATAGAGTTGGCAAACTTTAAGCTATTGAAAGATGAATAACTGAATACTTGCACACAGTTGGTTTCTTACAAAATTAATACATTTATAACTGTTTCCACAACTTTTCTGTGTTTTAACACAAACAAGGTGCAAAAAAAATGACACCTTGTAACAAGGTGTCATTTTTTGGAGGTAGAAACTATTTTTTAGCTGCTGCCTTTTTTTCTTCGGCTTGCTTGTTTTTAATTTCTTGTACTTCTTTTCTTACAGTTTGAGCCAATTTTACTAAGTCTTGCATACCTTTACGTACACGAGTACCTGCTGCTTGGTTATCCTTTGCATAAAACTTGTCAAAGTCATCTTTCAAACTTGTTAATAAATTTTCTAGTTCTTCGTAACGAGCCATAATATTTTTGTTAATTTTACTGTAATGGCTTCAAAATTGATAAATTTTACATTCATAACAAATTATTTCTCTTTTTTTCCATAAAAAATATGCTAAATAGACTGAAAATAGGGCTTTTGGGGCTATTACTTGCTTTGCTTTGTACGGCTTGCCCCTACCAAACTCCTGTGGCAATTAGCGAGGCTACGTTGCTCATAGACGAGGAATTGTTGGGCAAATGGAAAGATGATGTGAAAAATAAAAAAGAATTTATTGAGATTACTAAAAAAGATGCAACACATTATCGTATCGTGCAGCACACCTTGAACGAGGAGCTACAAGTCTTTGAAAAAAACGAAATGTTGGGGCATTTATCCAAAGTCAATGATACTTTGTATATCAATCTGTTGCAAAGAAATGGCTTTTTTCACCCTTACAAAATTCAAAAAATTAGCCCTAAATACATCAAACTCTTTCCGTTATCCGACCATATCAAAGAAAAATTTGAAAAATCGACAGACCTACAAAACTACATAGCCCAATACCAACACCTTAGCTTTTTCTTTGGTAATGAAATGGAAATGTTGAAAGATGAAAAATAAAGATGAAAAACTACTTACTATCAAGTTAAAATCTTTATATTTGTTATTAGGAACATAGCCTTAGTTTTAGTCGAAGTCTTATGAAATGTCTATCGCCATTTTGAGATAGACAGGTTTTTAGGTTGCCGTGACAGCAATGCTAACTACCAAATAGTCTTAGCCTTTCGTTCCCAGTCTTAGCCTAACACAAGTTTATGTAGTGCTTTGCTATGCAAAATCTTACGCAGTGGTTCGAATCCACTCAAACCCACTAATTCATAATTATTTTAAATTAATTATGAATTGAAAATTTACTAATTTAATATGGGTTTGTAGCTCAGTTGGCAGAGCAGAGATGGCACGTTATTTAGTAGCAGAGAAATTGCATAGATTATGCGAAAAACTGTTTTCGTGGTGAATCTGGAAAACACGGCGAACTGCCACTTCGCTATTAGCAGGTTCGAATCCTGCCGAAACGACAGGCGGTTGCAAGGTTAGAGCAACCGCCACTTTCGGTGCATTTGCTCAATATGTATATGGTGTGCATAAACAATAAACTAAGTTGTTTTTTACCCCCACTTGCTTATAATGAATTGATTTCCAATTACTTAAAATATTATATTGTTTACTCGATTTTACTACCCACTTATCAACATAAATTTTAACAAAAAAAGTTTTACTCCCTATGCAACCTTTGGGGAACTTTAGTTGTCTATATAGCAGATTACAACAGTTAAAACATATACAACCTACTTTTGTCAGAACAAGTTATGGAAAAATTACAAAAAATTATCGGCGGAATAATACTAATAGGCTTCTTTGCCACATTATCTATTTATTCCATTAAAACAACTTATGTGCTGTCAGACATTATCAAAGACCCTCAAACGGTGTTAGCTAGCAAGACAGCCAGCTACGGAAAGTTCTTTTTCGCAAAATTTGTAGAAACTATCCGATAACAAAACCGACATCTCTTGAAGATGTCGGTTTGTTTTTTATTGTCTTTCTTTAATACCCACCTTAAAAAAATTGGTGTGTTCGTAGTGTTTTTTCCATTCATTTACCATTAGTTGGTAGGGCAAATCTTCAAAAGTACCGTACTCGTGAAGGTACTCCATAAATTTTCCACCATTGTTATACGCCTGAAAAATAGAGTCTTGCTCACCGTCAAATTCCAAAGGTGCAACACCCAACTTTTGACATAACTGGGCATTAAAGGCAGGCGTAGCTTTTAGCCATTTGCCCTCTATCCACATTTCTGTATAACCATGAAAAACCAAAACATTTGTACCTAACATTTCTTCCAATTTACTTGTACCAATGTGGTTGGTTACATTAGAAAATCCCAAACGGCTTGGGATTCCTGCAGCTCTGGCACACGCAGCCAACGTAAGGGCTTTTTCTATACAATAACCGTCTGTACGTTGTAACAAATAACTGGCTTTAAAATGTTCAGGTTTTAAGCTAATGTCGTAGGGATTGTACTTGAAATCATCACGAATGGCATAGTACAATTTTATGGCTTTCTCTTTGGGAGTGTCATCAGTAGAAGTATATTTTGCAACATAATTTTCTACAACCTCATGAGTGTAGTCTAAATAAAAAGTAGGTGTAAGATACGAAAGATGCTCTGCTTGCATAGTATTTTTTGGCTAAAGAAGTTAGTGTTTTTTGATACAATGACTTATCTATAACTGTATTTTTGTAACTATAGTTTTCTAAAAGAATAAAGATGAAAAATAATTAAACTAAAAAAACAGTGAATATCTGTATCTTCTATATTCCTTTAAATGATTGATTATCAAGTAACTCTACCTTCTTAGATTATCACAAATTACGGCAGTAGCAATACCCGCATTCAAAGACTCTGCCCCACCAAAACGAGGTATCGTAATAGGATATTTGATATATTTCAATAAGTCAGTGGGTATGCCATTAGATTCATTGCCAATGACAATCATACCTTGCGGAGCAAATTGAACAGTATGCACATTTGTACCATTCATCAAAGCTCCGTAAATAGGCAGGTGTGTATTTAGCTCAAAATACTCCGCTAACTCACAATAATACGGTTGCACACGCAAAAAAGAACCCATAGAACTAATAATTACTTTAGGATTGTACCAATCTACAGTAGAAAGAGAGCAAACAATTTGATGAATACCATACCAGTCTGCAATACGAATAATAGTACCTAAATTACCGGGGTCTCTCAAATCTGCCAATACGATTTGATAAGAATTTTTGGGACAAATTAATGCTTTATTTTCAGGCATTTCAACCACTGCTAATGCAGCATCATTGCTTTGTAATGTACCCACTTGTTCTAATACAGTTGTCGAAGTTTGCCAGAGTTCCGTATTGTTTTTTGCAACTTTTTGTAGTAAATTGGCGTGTTGTTCAGCAAAATTTTGTGTAAAAAATACTGCTTTTGTTACCAATGTACTATTCAATAGTTCTACCACACTTTTTTCTCCCTCTACCAAAAACAATCCTTCTTCTTGTCTATATTTCTTTTGGTGGAGAGCCTTTATTAACTTCTGCCAAGATTTATTCATCATCTTATGTTTTTTTAGTGCTTGTAGTCTTTACGTCAATTCTAAGGGCTTTTTCTTAAAATAAAGCCACAATTTGTTTCGAAAATACAACTACTTTCGTATCTTTACGTAAATATATAAGTAAATCAGTTAAACAAAAATATTACATTTGTCATCAATAAACTTACTATAACCATGAATAGCAAATTTTTTATATGTACAGCCCTTATGTTAGCAGGTACAACTTTGTATGCCCAAGATTATTCTTTTAAAGTATTTGGTAGCAAAGGTAATAATACTGTTAATGGTGTTCCCGTAAAAGTAGGTACAAAACTTAAAGATACAGAAGCCATTAGTGTAGAAGGTGCGTATTTAGGTTTATCACATTCTAACGGAAAAACTGTTGAATTGACGGCTAAAGGCACTTATAAAATAAAAGACTTGATGAATCAAGCACTTAAAAATTCTAATTCAAGTCTAACAAGCAAATATGCTTCTTTTGTCGTAAACGAATTGACAAAAGATGATGGAGATGCTCCTACGCAAAATAGGTCTAAATACATGAACAAAACAGGTTCAGTTGACCGTGGAACAGACCAAGTAGTGATGATTCCATTAGGAGTAGAAGACGCAAATGCACAACAAGATTTGAATAGAGAAGCAATACCTGTAAAAATTTATGGCAACTCGATTGGTGTAAAATGGGTGTTGAAACCGGGTATTGACGAGAAAAAATTTGAAGGTTACAGAGTCTTGTTATTAGATTTATCTGAACAAGTTATAGCTGCTCAAACTGTCAAAGAATTTGGTACAGTTGTTCAAATTCCTGCTACAGCTTTCGCAGAACATTCACACCTTATTTTAAAAGCTATTCCTTTAGAAAAAGGACAAAGCCTTTCTGATGATAAATTAGGAGGTGCGGAAAAAGGTGTTTCTCTTGAAAAAGTATCTGAAGAAAAAGCAGCACAAATTAGTGCAGATTTAAAAACTATTTGTGTAAACCCAGACGAAACAATTAACAAATTAATTGCTGCTCGTTATTTTGAGGATAATGGTTTGTTCATGGACGCAATAGCAATGTATGAAGAAGTGGTGAAAGCTAACCCCAATGAGCCAAAATATGCAAAGTTGTATAATGACTTCTTGGTAGCTAATAAATTGACAAAAGACGATATTCACCAAGCTCTTGCTGTAAAATAAGTATTATTATTACAACTCAATCACTTTAAAGCCTCTTTACATATTTGTAAAGAGGCTTTTGTTTTTTAAGTTGCTATAAAAAATATTGCCAACTATTTTTTTAGTATTCAATACTTTATAGCTTTATGACAATCAAAATTCAATTTTCGAATCCATAGAATAATTGTTTTAATATATAAATACTTAGTTTCTTTTCTTTATTGCTAAACCATTCTCTCTTTTTAATATGCTTAAAATTTTTTCTTACATCTTTCTATTCGTTTCTCCATGCTTATTACTACATACAACCTATGCCCAAAGTTCTCCTATGGATAGTTTGTATAGCAAAATCAAACAATTATCGGACAATGACACACTAAAAGTTCAATTATCATTACAATTAGCTAGGAAGTTTTGGTACAACAAAACAGATTCAGCTCGGACTCTTTCTGAACACGCATTAAAGATTGCAGAAAGGCTGCATTATGATAGAGGTATTGCTGGTTGTTATAATTCTATTGGCACTACGTATGACATTCAAGGTAATCATTTAGAGGCAGTACGATTGCATAAAAAAGCCTTAGCCATTCAGATTCAACTAAATGACCTACAAGGGCAAGCACAGTCTTACAATCATTTGGGCGTATCTGCCCGCCGACAAGCCCAATATCCTGAATCCATTGCTTATTATCTTAAATCTTTACAGATAAGAGAGCAACTCAAAGATTTAGATGGCATAGCTACTGCCTATTGTAACATGGCTGCTATTTATGATGAACAAAAAAATTATGAAAAATCAGAACAGTACAATTTAAAGGCACTAGGTATATTCCAACAAATAAAAGATGTAGATGCAGAAATATTAGCATATTCATCTCTGGCAACCATGTATAGGCATTGGGGTAAATTGCAAGAATCCTTGTTATACCACAAAAAAACTTTGGCTATCATTAATCCTGTTACTGATGTTTCACAGTTAGCAAGGACTTATATTAATATTGGTGTGGCTTATACAGACCTTAAAAAGTATGACTCCGCTTTGTACTATCAAAAAAAGGCATTGGTGATTGAAGAAAAAAGACAAAATAATGAAGGAATTATGTATGCCTCTGCCAATATTGCAGAAATTTTACTTTTTGATAAGCAATACCAAGAGGCTGAAAAATTACTCAACAAAGGCATAGCACTGAACCAACAATACCATGATGCTGTGATACAAGAGTTTATGTATCAACTATTGGCTCAATTATATGCAGCACAAGGAAAATACAAAGATGCTTTGCTTTACACAGAAAAGGCAACAGTCATTAAAGATAGTTTGTTTTCTTCTCAAAAAAATACAGAAATTCATAGGCTACAAACGGAGTATGCAGAAGCTCAACACGCCGTTACGGTAGCTCAACAAGAAAGCCGTATTGTAACTTTGCAACAAGAAAAACAAAGGCAATACATTTTGTTGGTGGCTACAATTATTGTTTTAGCCACCAGTTTGTTAAGTGGTTATTTGTTTCATAGAAATAAAAACTTATTGAAAGAAAAAGAAACAAGGGTATTACAAGACCAACTGATAGAGCAACTGCAAGCCAATGAAGTTTTACAAATACAAATGAATCAGGAGTTAGCAGAAAAAGTACAAGAACGCAGTGAAAAAGTACAATTACAAGAGCAACTTATTACGCAACTTCAAGAGAATGAAAAGTTACAAAAACAAATCAATTACGAACTTGAAATATTGGTAGCTGCACGTACCAAAGAAGTATTGGCGGTACAGGCAGATAATCAGCGTATTCAACAAGAAAAATTGGAACATAGAGAAAGAGAACTAATGAGCATGACATTGTTGGTGGCTCAAAAAAGTGAATTTTTGCAACGTATTGATATACTGTTAGATAAAGTCTTGAGTAACCAATTAGAGGAGGTAAAAAAGGAGATTCAATCCATGAAAAAAGAGTTGCAATACAGCAATACAATGGACAATGACTGGGATAAATTCAAGCTACACTTTGAGCAAGTACACCCTCAATTTTTTGATAAACTGAGTGCTATTTGTCCAGCCTTGACTGTGAATGAGCTTCGCCAATGTGCTTATATTAAAATGAATTTGAGCATAAAAGAAATTGCTGCCTTGTTAAATGTAACAGACGGAGCTATAAAAATAGCACGCAACCGCATGAAAAAGAAAATGGGCTTGAACCAAGATGATAGTTTAAGTGAGTTTTTACATAAAATTTATATTGGAAAATTTTAAAATCGTACACAAATAACAACGGCTAAAGACTTGACTTTTTGGGTTGTTCGATAATATTTGTAGAGAGGCTAAGTTTATAGGATTTTTTAAAAATATAAGTTTGATTATCAATATTTTATGTCTTAAAATTATACCTCTCTACAAAAATTATTGGATAAGCAATTTTTGAAAAACAGCATAGAATATTTAAGCAAGACAGCTTAGAAAGTTATTCTGTTTTCCACATAGGGCAAAAAATGTTGGATTTTGGCATAAAAAAGGTGTCTGTTTTTATGTTCAATGCTGCAAGATTTTGAAGAACTATTTTGTGTACGGTTTTAAAAGTCTGTGTAAAATGTCCTGAGTTTACAAAACTCTTTCCTAATTTTTATTTGCCTATCGTTTGGTTTAGAGTCGTAAAGTTTGAAACTTTGTTGCCACAAAGATTTGAGTCGTATTTATCCCTCTACGTTATGCAAAATACAGAATACCTCCAAAAATTAGCTACACAAGTTCGCCGCGACATTGTGCGTATGGTACACGCCTGCCAGTCGGGACACCCCGGCGGTTCTTTGGGTTGCACAGATTTTTTAGTGGCTCTTTATGGTAGTGTCATGCACCACCAACCCAAATTTGAGATGAATGGCATTGGCGAAGATTTATTTTTCTTGTCAAACGGACATATTTCGCCTGTTTGGTATGCTACACTGGCTCGTTGCGGTTATTTTGATGTGAAAGAACTGGCTACTTTCCGCCACATCAATTCTCGTTTGCAAGGACACCCTGCCACCGAAGAAGGTTTAGAGGGCATCAGAATTGCCTCTGGTTCTTTGGGACAAGGTTTATCTGCTGCTTTGGGGGCTGCTCAAGCTAAGAAATTAAACAAGGACAATCACTTAGTTTATGTACTAATGGGAGATGGCGAACAGCAAGAAGGGCAAATTTGGGAGGCTGCTATGTATGCCGCACACCACAAAGTAGATAATTTGATAGCCACTATAGACTTAAACGGACAGCAAATAGACGGTTCTGTGGAAGAGGTAATGTCTTTGCAAGATTTGGCAGCGAAATGGCGGGCTTTTGGTTGGGAGGTAATGGAAAGTGAAGGCAACGACATGGCAAAAATTACGGCTGCCCTCCAACACGCCAAAACATTGACAGGAAAAGGTAAGCCTGTAATGAATTTGATGAGAACAGAAATGGGTTTTGGGGTAGATTTTATGATGGGTTCTCACAAATGGCATGGGGTAGCTCCTAACGACGAGCAGTTGGCTAAGGCTTTGGCACAATTACCAGAAACTTTGGGAGATTATTAATAAAAACACAGCCCTAATCATTTGCAAAAATGTTAGGGCTATATTATAAATTTTAGTAATTACAAAAGATATTTTAGAATAGAATATTTGTATTAGGCAACATTTTTTTTACTTTGTCTTTTTCTTCTGGGGCAAATTTATTTTCCAATAAATTCAAGGTTTGTAGTTTGCTGCACTGTCCTATTTCTGCGGGCAAAGTAGTATATTTGTTGAAAGACAAATCTAATTGACGCAGATTTTTTAGTTTAGCTATTTCTGCGGGCAATACGGTTAATTGAGATTCTCTTAAATACAGTTCCTGAATAGGTAAGTTAGCTATTTGTCCTAAGATATTTTTTAGGTCAGCATCCTGCACACCCGACAAAATCAATACTTGTAAATTAGGCAGTTTTGCTATATCTGCGGGTAAAGCCTTTATCCCTGTTAATGACAATTTATATACCTTGTCTGCCTCTGCTAAGGCTGTTTCTACTGAGGTATATTCTTTGGCACCCGCCAATTCTTGTTCAGAAAGTAACTTTTGGGCTGTAGTAGTATAAATAAGCCCTAAAAAAAATATGATACAGTAGAGGGAGAAAATAGTTTTTTTCATATTCTAGTTGTTTTGTAGTGATTGATTAGAACTGTTTGAGAAACTTGTAGCAAAATACAAAAATCAACAAAAAATAAAAAATTTCTTGTTGATTTTTGAGATACACTCCTAACAAATTTCGTATTAGCTTTACTTATTCTACGAAGATGTATAGGCTGGTGCTATGGTATTTAACATTTTTTTTACTTCTTGTTCCTTTTCAGCCATTGTTAGACGACTATCAGAAATAGATTTTAGCCTTTGTCCTGGTATTGTTCCTATGTGGATGTGTCTATCACGATAAACACCCTCCTCAATATATTTTTTTATCTCTGTTACTACTCTTTTTTCTGTAAAACCTATTCTTAGCTTATCTTCCAAGAAAGGAAAATAAGACAAGATATTAGCCCTAAAAGTTTCTTTATGTCTGATTAGTACCCCCATAAAATTTTGCTTTATTGTATTCAGTAGGTTTTGTAGCATTGAAGTTGTGCCTATAGAAGTTAATACAACATTGATGGGTTTAGTGGCATAGTACTCTAAAACTTCTTTCCAAGACCAAGCTGGTGAAGATACTAAAGTATATGTACCTTGTCTTTCTTTATTGGCAGCTATATTCACAAGAGCTTCTGCAATAGTAAAGCAAAATACAGTATAAGAGGGGGTATCAGGGTATTCAAAGGTATGATAGGGTTTCTTTACTAACTCTTGTGTTAGATAACTAACTTTTTGCCATAAACCATGCACATGACCCAACCTCAATACATATAACTCTTTAGCATACTTTTTTGCTTGTTGATAGGCTATTTTTTCTGCATATCGTTTGCTTACGGCATAGATTGTATGTGGTATCAAGTAATATTTCGCCTTATTATAATATTGCCCCATACCATACGCATTAATAGTGCTAATGAAAACGTATTTGGTATTTGGTGAGCTATGTTGGATAGCTTTGGTAATATTATTGTGATAAAAATTTTTGTAGGTTATTAGATTTGTAGCTATGATAGCCATAAAGTCGACAACAACATCACAATCTGCCAACAAAGCCTGTGCTTCTAGCTCAGTAGCTAAGCTCCCAATTCTACATTCAATTCCAAACCTTTTCAATAGAGCTGTTCCTACCTCACTCCTCGAAATCGCAATAACTCTTATGTTTGAATAGGTAGTTAAATATAAACAAACTTCTGTACCTACTTGTCCTGTTGCTCCTAAGATGCCTATAGTCGTATTCATAATTGCTTATTTCGTATATAATTTTTCAATAATTACTGTTGTATCTTTGCAGTTGTACAAAGAAGTGTAATTAGGGGTTGCAGAACTTAGTCCTTTCATAAAATCAGACCAGAACACATACATAACATCTGCAATTTTATCAGGACGCTGCCCTGCCACGCTTTCTGTTAAGTAGAGGGATAATTTTCGCTGGGTATCATACAATATCGGTGGCTCTGTGTCGAACAGAGAAAAAGATAAAATAGCATTGTCAAAAACAATTTCAATATTATTTTTAGTAAAGTGAAAAGCCGTAACCAATAAATCGACTTCAAATTGATTGCCATTTGCTTCTTCCATACCTATTGTAGCTTCTGTATGTATATCAAATCCAGCTTCTTGTAACATATTTTTTCGTAAGACATCAATTTTGTGGGGTTGCATTAAGTAACAAATAGTATCTATATTATGTATAGCTGACTCAAACAACTGCCCACCACCAGCTAAGGCTAAATTCTTACTGAATCCCGCACCTGCTGTAATAACAGAAGCCTGCCCAAATTCACAATTGATTTTTCTGACTGCGCCCAATACTCTACTAGCAATCAGTTCTTTTGCAATATTAACTTTTTTTGTACTACGCCTCTGAAAACCACTTGCTATTTCATGAGGTTTACGCATTTCACATATTGCTGTATGTTCTGCTAAAGTAAGAGCAATTGGTTTTTCTATAAATAGGGCAGAATATTGATTTTTTAAGACTTCATAATAAAATGCCCTGCTCCCATACGGTGCTGTAATCAGTACCACATCTGTAGGTGGACATTTCTCAAAGTCATGATGAGCTATAGCTCTACTATTGAATATCTTAGCATATTTACTAGAAGTAGCAAAATCATAATCAACCATCCATGCTATCTCGAAACCCATGTAACGACAAACAGGAATATGATTAGTAGTTGCCATGTGACCACAGCCTATTATACCTAATGTTTTATGGGTGTATTCTCTTTGCATGATCTTGGAATATTTCTTCTATAATAGGATTAAAAACTTTTTCATAATTAAATGTACTCATAAAGTCTTTATGAGCTAACAAAGATAATTCATCATAACGAGTAATAATACTATCTATTTGAGTGAGCAAGTTAGAAGTCGTGAGATTAGTGAAAAAAGCCCACGCATATTTACCTAGATTTGCTCTATAACTTTCACTATCATATAAAAATACAGGCATACCCAATGCTGCATATTCATATATCTTATTAGAAGCTGTTGCAGCTGTTTTAAAAGCAATATTATTCTCGTCTGAATGTACCGCCCAACCTATATCACAAGTCTTTGTAAAATTAGGCAGGTCTTTATACCAAGAATAGCCTTCAAAAAAAAGTAAATGCCCTACACCTTCTTTTTCTGCTAAAGTATAAAGTTTTTCTTTGTACTCGTCATAAAGCCATCCCTTTAAAACTAGATGTAATTCTCTATCTTGTATCTTATTCTTCAATAATACAATTAACTCTTCTATACCATGTCCTTCTCCTATAGCCCCTTGATATAGTATCCTAATAGGGTTATGATTTGATAAATGTTTAGGCTCAAAAAAGGAAGTATAAAATTTGACAGAAGGAAAATTGGGCAGTATAAAAAATTTTTTTCGCAAATTTTCTATTGGATAATATGGTAATCTTTCCTTAGAAGGAATAGATAAATAGTCTATAGAACTGAGAATTGTTGAGAAATTATTTTTGACGATACCAATCAAAGTATAAGGTTTTAAATTATACCTTTCTGGCTCTAAGGGGTCATAACTGTTAAACCATACAAGCCCTTTAAAACCCGTAATTTTAGTTACAAACCAATAAGCCAATAAGCCTAAATAATCGTGAATCACTATCATTTCATACTTTTCGCCTGTTATTTGCTTGCGCAAAGCAAAGCAATAGGCAATAAAGCGTAGCATTTTTGCTATAAATGGTAAATGTACAACATCTTTAACTGCAATACATTTAGATATTTCTATAACGTTTATATTAGAGGCATAGTCCCAGCCCTTAAAATACATATTACTTCTTAAAAAAACTACCTCAGAACACTTTTCCGCCATTGCGTTAAGAGCATTAAGAGTGGGGGGTTCAGGAACACCTGAGTACATACAAAACAATACTTTTCTCATACAATAATTTTATTTATATAATACGATAGAGTTTATAAGTAAATTTGTTTGTGGTCAAAAATGTATGATAAATAACAAATTGACAATGAGTTAGTTATATTTGTAAAACTTTCTAAATTCTTACAAAAATGCTATCTTGCTCTTATTGCCAAAGCAAACATATTAATAAAAATGGTAGAAAGTATATAGGCACACAAAATTATTTGTACCATAATTCAGATTGCAGTAACCAGTTTCAACTTGTCTATAAGAATCAAGCTGCTAATCCTATAGTGAAAAATTATGCTCAAAAAGCTCTTTCTATAAATTGTAGCATTCAAGATATAAAAATATATTTAATATAAATAAAATTAAATATTAAATACTTATAAAAAATAAAAATTAAATCACAACATAAAAAGAGTATTATAAAATTTTGCATATTGATTAATTTTAGACATATGTATAACAAAGTATGATTTTTCATATACTTATCCTGCCAATAACCAATAAATTGTTAGTTATATTTTGGTGATATACAATGAGAAAGTTATATAAAAAATTTCGAATGAAAATATTTTAGTAAGCACACTTTGTATTGGTACTTGGAAAATTTTAGAGGAGTATTAAAAAAAAAAATTGGATAGAACGCCTAGTCAAAAAGTACAAAAAATTATTGAAGATTACAATAACTATATTGGGACATGAACCAGAAAAGTGTTTAGAAAAGTTTGTGATTTTTTAAAAAATGTAAAATCACGAGATAATTTATATATATATTTATTTTAAAATCACAATTATTAACAAATAATTATATATTTTTGACTACAACTGTAAATTTTAGCATAATTTATACTAACTCATTTACTTCGTTCAAGGGGAGTTGTAGTACAAGTAACTAATTGATTGATGATATTGTAGCATAGACTTTAGTTTGTGAGTTTTTGATTACCAAGAGATTATAGAATAAAGTCTGTGGTACATTTATTTCTTTCAATTACTTATTATTCACAAACTATAGTCTGTCTTTTTATTTCTTTAATTGTTTTAAAAAACTAACATACCTTTGCCCATAATCATTCCAAGAAAAACCATTAGAGGCTGTATTGCGAGCATTTATGCCCATCTCATTGGTTTTTTGCCTATTTTGGTAGCAAAATAATATTTTGTCTGCTAAAGCTCTATCATCATTAATAGGAATCACAAAACCATTTTTGCCTTCTTGTACTATATCAGGGGCTCCTGTATTTGTAGTGGCAATAATAGGCAAACCAGTAGACATAGCTTGTAATAGTACCAACCCAAAGCCATCTTCTATTGAGTTTAACACAAAAACTTCCATTTGAGCATATACTTTATACAACTCACTTTGTAACATACTAGGATGGTAAATAATAAAGTCTTTATTAAGCAGTTTTGTATCAAAACTAGTAGCATCTATTCCACCAACTAATAAAAGTTTTATCATACATTTCTTTTGCACTAAAGCTTCTACAGCTTTGATAAGTCCTTGTATATTTTTTCTTTTATTCATTACTCCCACATAACCAACTACAAAAGGCTCGTCTGTATTTTTTATTTTTCGGTCTATAAACGGAAACTCTTTCAAATCAACTCCCATGTTATTGACAAAAATTTTTTCTTCTTGAAATCCATATTTAAGGAAAGAAGACTTTGCAAATAAGCTAATTGTACTAATAATATCTGTTGCTTCATACTCTTTTAGCTCTTTCTCTATCATATCAGATAAAATACTTGAATCATTCGAATGCTCTTTCAAAAGCTCATCTTGCTCAAGAATATGTGTAGAACCTCTTTCTAATAGAATAATAGCTTTAGGATTATATTTTCGTATTCGTTGAATAGAATATAAAGCATAACCAGACCAAATGACATAAATATCACTATCCATTGGCATACGATATGCCGCTATTTTATCAAAATAATCACAAAAAAAAGTCCCAAAATACACCTTCCCTGTAATTTTTTGCCAACCTCTACATAGCACTTCTTTACTTACAATACTAGTTACATTTTTTGTTTCGAGGCCATACTTTGTAGTTTCAAACTTAGGGTAGCTTGTTACTAATTGGTGCAGATATCCTTTATCTTGGAAATATTTAGCCAAATAAAAGGCGTGCATTCGCCCACCCACAGATATAGTAATTTTCATTATTCTTATTGCAGTTATTAAATACATTTAAAATATAAATAAATTTATATTACATTAATTATATAAATGATAAATTTATTTATTGTACATAAGAAAAGCTATTAACAGCTAAACTCTGTGAGGCAAATCTAAAAATAATATCGTATATTTGTATTTTTTAAGAACTCTAAAATCACAGATTATTATGAATACCAAAGTAGCAAGTTACGAGGTAGATGCTTTTGTGCAAGAGTGTATTCAAGGAACTAATGGCACTCTATATAAAAATCTAATTGGTAAACTTTCTTCATATCCAATTCCTGACATTCCAATTCCTCATGCTTTATCCAGCAACAGTTTGTTTTTAGATATTGGGGTAGGTTGGGGTAGGTGGATGGCCGCAGCTGCTCAAAAAGGTTATCTTCCACTTGGTATTGATATTAAATTAGAGTCTTGTGTTGCTGCCAATAAGGTACTTAAACAATTAGGACACAATGGCTTAACAGTACAAGCAGACCTTCGTTACTTACCTTTTAAAAATAATATATTCGATTATATATGGTCTTTCAGTGTCTTACAACATACTCATCGTAGTTGGGTAAACCTCTGTATCCAAGAAATCAAAAGAATATTGTCTAAAGATGCTTCTTGTATGTTAGAGTTTCCTATTCGCAATGGTATTCGCAATTCTTTATTTATTATGACAAGAAAAGAAAACGAGGAAGATATAGAAGATTCTTGGTGTGTACGGTACTACTCTATCAATGAATTAGAAAAGCTTTTTACCAGCACATTTAAAAATTTCAATTACCAAGCACACTGTTATTTTGGTATTGGCATTTTGGAAAAAGACCTTGAATATGTAAGTAATTATTACAAACCTATTGTATATACCTCTCTATGGCTTACAAAATTATCCAACTATGTTAGCCCACTACGTAAGATAGCAGATAGTTTATATGTATCTGCCAAACAAGACAGTGGAGTGGAAAATCCAGCTAAACATTTATTTGTAAATCAATTTAATTTTTCGCAGGACAGTACTCAAAATATAGAAGCACTTACCCATATTTTACTTTGTCCTATTACTCAAAGTAATCTTATTTTTGATAAACAAAATAACATCTTAATCTCTGAAAAAGGTAAATTATTTTACCCTATAGAGCAAGGAGTACCTATTTTGTTAAAAACAGCAGCAAAACCTATGTAATGAAAAGAGTGCAAACTTTTCATTGATTTTTTAAACTATAGTTGATGAATCATTAACTATAGTTGATTAGTCATTTGTATTGTTATTCATACTTCTTTTCTCTTACTTAGTGTTGTTATAGAATTATTCATCAACTCTAATAAATGCTATAACTAATGAAAGTTGCGTAGTATGGGTTAAAACTCACACTATGCAACTTACATAAATAGTATAGTTATTTTTTTAGCCAAGCATATAACACTGTTTTTAATTTAAAAAGTATGCTGGCAGGAAATACAAAGGCAGCTAATGAATTTGTTAGATTAACAAGAGCTATAATTATTTTTTGGAAAAAGTTTAAATGTTTTAAATGAGGGTTTCTATAGGCTAATGTACTCCACCAAACACTTACAGAGGTAACAAATGCGTCATGTTGTTTATAATCTATAATCCAATATGGAATTGTAAGAGTGTACATACGCCATAAAACACTATAAGCAGCTTTATTTACGGCAGAAGGATTTATGTTCTGCACTCCATCAATTACTACATTCATTACTGAAAAAATGCCTCTATCATCTATTTTCATATCAGACCACTTTCGCAATAATGTATCTTTATATGAATTTCTGAAACCATCATCTACCTCTATATCTTGCAATACCATAGGTTGTTCTAACATAAACAATCTATTACCGTCTGCAATCATGGTTACAGCCAAATATACCTGAACAAAAATACTCTTATCATGTTTTGAAGTATTGTATTTCATAAAAGTTGATTTCTTATAAATTAATCCTGCAACAAATATGAAACAACTATAATACTTTAAGGCGTAATCTACGTTACCAACCAATACACTTGTTTGTGCAGCCCTTTTCATAACAGCTTGTGGATTGGCAAATGGAGTATAATTACAAAAACCAACTTCTGGATAGTTATTTTCTTTTAAAAAATCTACTAAGAATTGAATATCATTAGGTTCGTTGAGGGTGTCATCATTACCTAAAATAAAACAATAATCTCCTGTTGCTAACTCCATACTTTGGCGAAGATTACCATCATAGCCCAAATTTTTTTCATTGCGTTTATAAATGATAGGATATTTATAGGTTGGTATCAACTTACGAATTTCGATGTCTGTATTGTCTTTGGAACAATCATCACTGATAACAACCTCTATGTCTGAATAGTTTTGTTTAGCTATCCACTCTAAATTTTTTAATAAAAAAGCAATACGGTTATATTGTGGAATACAAATAGAAATTTTCATTAGAAAAAAAATTATATATAATTGTTTACAATTTTTAATAATTCTGCGGTGCGATATTTGTAACTATACCCACTCCGTATGGCTCTTTGGTAGGCTGCTTGCTTAATATTGCGAACTAAGGTTTCGTTTTGTTCCAAAAACAACATTTTGTCTTTTAACTCATCAAGAGAATCAAAATAAATAGCCTCTTTATCTTCTTCAAAAAACTCTTGTTGTTCAATAGTTCTTTCTGCTAATAACACCCCTCCCACCGCAGGAACTTCAAAAGTACGCATATTATGTGAATTTTCAATAAGGTTTTGTTTACGAAGAAAATTTAATACGCCTAACGAACAAGAAATAGCTTGATAATACTCTTCTTCATATAAACTTCTATATTGATAATGATGGCGAATATACTGATTGAATAAGTTTCTGTTGCTCCAAGCTTTATCACCATATATTTTTAAATGTGGGTATTGTAATTTGGTTAGGTTGCTGGCTCTATCTGCATCATAAGCTCCTATAAAAGTAAAATAATTAAAGTGTTTTTCAGTAGCTGAATCAGTCAATTTATTTACTATATCAATATCATATCCAAATGGAATTGTATAGCAATCTAAATTTTTTTCTTTTTTTAATCTTAAACTAATATTTTTAGCATAGCTAATATGAAAATCATAATAAGATAAATTATTGATTATGTTTACGTTACCTGCTCCACTACTGAAAATATCTAATGGGTGGTCTGGGTTATAGTTGATTAATAATTTAGTATGTGTTTTTAACACTTGTAAACTTTCCACAAACAACTCCATACCTTTGAATACAAGTATAACATCAAACTTTTTTTTCTCCATAAATAAAAGTAGCTCTTTGTTTAGGGGTTCATAATAAAAGTTAGGGTGTATCTTAAAAAAGGCTTTATCAATTAAACTTTTATTTTTTTTATCACTAACAGGACGCTGTATATCAAAACACGATACAATATTTCCTAATTCTATAAGATGCTTTTTATATTGATTTTCTATTGCTCCTTTATCAAAAGAGCCTAATATTAAAATAGAGTAGTTTGTACTCATAATAGAAGGAAATAATATTTAAGTTAAAAGTTATCAATCTACGTCATAAAAAACTCTACAATAACATTTGTATATTGTAAGTTGCAGATAAGCAAATATTTTTTAGTTATGTTGATTTTGCGTGCAAATAAACGTAAAAAATAGTTTGACACATCAATACAATTAAGATTTTTACACTTCCCAAATCTTTAAATTTAGAAAGTGTAAATTATAGGTACTTTTTTACAAGATATATTGGCTCAGGTCTTTGTTATTAAGCAAGCCTGCCAATTTGCTTTGCACCATTTCTGCATTCACAACTAACTTAGAGTTTACAGGAATAAGGTCTGGTACATCAAATAAAAATTCATTGAGCAAATGACTCATAACAGTATGTAACCTTCTTGCCCCAATATTTTCTATTTCACTATTGATTTGGAAGGCAATACTCGCAATTTCGGATAAAGCCTCATCTTGAAACGTAAGCTCTACGCCTTCTGATGCTAACAATGCTTGATATTGTTTGGTCAAAGCATTTTTAGGAGCTTTTAGGATATGGTAAAAGTCATCTTGCGTCAAGCTGTTCAGTTCCACACGAATAGGGAAACGACCTTGAAACTCTGGTATTAAATCCGAAGGTTTAGAAATATGAAAAGCCCCTGCTGCAATAAAAAGTATATGGTCTGTATGAATCACACCATATTTTGTATTGACGGCACTGCCCTCTACAATCGGCAACAAATCTCTTTGTACCCCTTCACGGCTCACATCGGGACCTCCACCACTGCGGTTAGACGAGGCTATTTTATCTATTTCGTCAATAAAAATGATGCCCGAATCTTGTGCCTTCTGAATAGCCATTGTTTTTACTTCGTCCATGTCTATTAGTTTAGCTGCTTCTTCTTCTAACAAAATCTTGCGAGCTTCGGCTATAGGCAGCTTGCGTTTTTTAGATTTGCGAGGCACCATGTTACTAATCATTTCTTGAATATTCATCATAGAAATTTCATCAACAGAGCCACCAATCACACCCACATTGGCACTTGCGTCATGTTCTACATGAATTTCTATTTTTCTTTCCTCCAATTCGCCATTGCGTAGTTTTTCTCTAAATCTTTCTCTGGTAGCTTCGTTGAGGCGGGCGTCAGGGTTGTTGTCGTCTTGGATTGGTGGAATCAATGCGTCTAAAATCACATCTTCTACCACTTCCATAGCTTTGGCTTTCACTTTTTCTTTTTGTTGTGTTTTCACCAAACTCACAGACTGTTCTACCAAATCCCTCACCATACTCTCCACATCACGCCCTACATAGCCTACCTCTGTAAATTTAGAGGCTTCCACTTTTACAAAAGGAGCATCTGCTATTTTGGCTAAACGGCGAGCTATTTCGGTTTTACCAACCCCCGTAGAACCTATCATTAAAATATTGTTCGGGACAATTTCACTCCGCATATCTGCCTTCGCATTCATTCTACGCCAACGGTTACGAAGAGCTATAGCTACATTGCGTTTAGCTTCATGCTGTCCAATAATATATTTGTCTAACTCGGCAACAATTTGGCGAGGAGTAAGATACAAATGGGTTTCTAACATAATTTTTTTATACGTGCCAATGCACAATTATTAATTAGTAAATTTTAAATTGAAATACTTACAAGTAATTGAATAACAATCTTTTAGTCTTTTTTTGTTTTAAAAATATGTATCAATAAACTCTTAATTACAAGGTACATAAATATATTTTTACAATGTATGAAAATGTAGTATTGAAAACAGAATATACTGTACCACAACAAGTAATTTTCTGAAAATGTTTGCTAGTAAAAATGGTAACAATGCAAAAATAAAAATCTTTTTGAAGTATGTAGCATGATTGACCTTGTAAATGATAATTAGAGAATAAAATTTGCTATTACACTTGTATCATTGTCTTTTTTTACATACATTGTTTGAGCCTCTTTTTATTTACACAAAGTGCTAATTCATCAACTACACTTACAGCTATATCTTACATAATACAAACTTGCACTTCTTATGGTATCAATACAGAGACTATTTTACTACTTACTACTTAGTAGTATTTTTTTTCCTACATACTCGCAAATAGATACAATTATGAGTTCTTCTGTGCAAGAACTCTTAAAAGTAAAGCCCAAAAATACATTAATTAGCCTCTTGAATACAGAGGTTGTTACGGCTTCTAACAGTGCCGAAAAATTAGGAGATACACCTGCCTCTATCATGGTCATTACGTCTGAGCAAATACAAAGGCGTGGGTACAGAAATATGTTAGAAGTGATGCAAGATTTGCCACAAATAGACCTTGCTTTGTCTTATGGTGATGAGTTGATGAAAACATACTTTCGAGGCTACCGTACAGACTTAGGTTCTCCGTTTTTGGTGATGATAGACGGTATTATTTACAATAACCTTTATTTTAACCAAGTCAATATTTGGGGTGCTTTTCCCCTCTCCAATGTAGAAAGAATAGAAGTTGTTTTTGGTCCTGCCTCGTCTATTTATGGGGCAAATGCCTTCATGGGGGTTATTAATGTGATTACCAAAAAAACTATTCAGCAACAAAAAAGCCTCAATCTAACAGGTGCATTAACCAGCAGTACCAATGGCTACACGACTGTGGATATGAACTTCTTTTACCAAAAAAACAAGTTTCGTTTTTCTTTGACTGGGCGAATGGAAAACGGCAATACGAACCAATTTATTGACCCAAATGATGGTTTTTGGTTGAAAGACAAGTATTTAGCAGATAAAAAACTATGGGGAGATATGGTCAATAACCCAGATTTGGCAGGTAAATATTCTTCGCCAATTCGCCACAGAGCCGTAGATGCCCGTTTATATATAGATAAATTAGAGTTGGGTTTACAGTATTTTCATACAGATAACGGCTATGGCAATGTGTACCCTGCCGATGCTCTTACGCCTAATGGCAAGTGGATGCAACCCGAATTGAGTGCGTATGCCCGTTATAACACACCTATTATTCAACAAAAATTATTTTCCAGAACTTTGTTGCGGTACAGAGAAAGCTATGTAGATAGAAGTTCGTATGACTTAGAAGGTTACAATATTTCTAATAGTGGCAAAGATTCGTCTGTAATAGGCAACACCAAAATTGCCCCCCAAGAAAGTATTAGAGTATTGCAAATGACTTATTGGTCGTCTTTTAATACAAGTTGGTCTGTAAATCAAGATTTTGAGTACCGTATTTCCAATAAATTTACCTTTTTTACAGGTTTAAAATATGAAATTAAGAGTTTGCAGAAAGCATACGAAACCTCTTCGGGAGATTTCTTTTATCCCGAACTTTTAACCAAAGCCTCTGTAGCCTTTCCACCCATTGTCCCTAAAACCCCTATCCCACTCAACCGTATTAATTGGGAAGACAGAGGCGTGTATGCGCAATTAAAATGGCAAATTAATAGCAGCAACGGCTTGCATTTTGGATTTAGGGTAGATAATAACTCCGCTTATGGTACAGCCCCTACTTTGCGTTTGGGTTATGTTACTAAGTTCAAAAGTTTTATCTTCAAAGCCTTTTATGGAGAGGCTTTCCAAGAACCTACCCCACGTTTGTTGTATGGCGGTTGGCGGGGTTCTGGTTCAGACCCACAACTCAAGCCAGAAAGGTCGAGAACGGCTGAAATTACCTTAAACTACACCACCGAAAATATTAGTAATGACCTTAACATTTACTACGTAAAAGCCGAAAATGCTATTGTGAGTTTTGCAGGTGGAGCAAGAAATGTAGGTGAAAGAGATATGTTAGGCTTATCTTATAGAGTACAAGGTAGATTGAATTTCTTGAATGGTATCACGTATTGGGGTAATTACTCATGGATTATTGCCGAAAGTGAGCAAAAGTTTGATAGCAAAGGCGAAAAAATAGGAACAGGTACGATTGGAGATTTGGCTCAGCACAAGCTACAAGCAGGCGTAGAAAGTGAGCCTATTAAGAATCTAAATATAGCTTTGACGGGACGTTGGACAGGAGATAGAGAAACTGTATCTAGTAATCCTCTGAAAAATATCGATGCTTATTGGGTAGTAGATGCGAATGTGAGCTATAAATTCTTCAAAATGCTCACCTTACACGCCAAAGTCTATAACGTCTTTGATGCGGTGTACTACCACCCCGGTTTCAGACGAGCCAACGCAGGCGAAACGGAAGGTACGTGGGACAATAGAGCTTGGAATGGAAGCCGTAGTTTCTATAATTCTCGTATGCCACAAATGCGGAGATTCATTACTTTTTCATTATTATTAGATATTTAATAAAATTTAAACACAGAATTAGCCTTTAGATTTTGGTTTGATGACTAAACTAAAGGCTAAATTTGTTTTATCACTAATAGGTTAAAGTTCATGTGCAACTTTGAAAATGGCTTTGTTTTGTGTACTTGCCCACCCAATACCGAAAAACAGCCTTATTTGTCGAAACGGAAACAAAAAAAGCTACCTTCTACCCCAAAAGGTTATAGATGGGCAATTATGCGTTTGGTGCAGTACATAGAAGACGTATTGATGGAGGGGATTTACGAACTCCCCAGCAAAGAACTGAGTGGTGGACTAACAGAAGAATGGGTGTTATTGAATTTAAACTGCGAAAACTGTTTTGATGTACCCTATACGCCCCAAGAAGGTGATAATTTGGTTTTGCGGTCAGATGAACCTTACAAATACCTCTCTTTTATTTTTCGGAATGGGCAATGGGAAAGGGGTTATTTGCATGGTTTTGAGGTGGTTACGGAGAAGGTAGTGGAGGGGAAAATAGTTGCTATTCAGCATGATAAAGTTGAGTTTTAAATTTCTCAAAACTTTAATTTGTGAGTATTGCTGACAATAAATTATTTTTAATCTTTTGATAATCAGATAGTTTCAAAATAAATTATTTGTACTTGTTAAATATTTGCTGTTGAAAATCAGCACAACAGCAAATACCTATACAACATAACACCAAGTATTTTATGCTACTTGTAAGCCTACAAGCATCACATCATCAGTTTGGAGTGTATCTCCTTTCCATTGCAGCCATTCTTCTTCTATTTTTTCTCTTTGTAGAAACATAGGCAGTTTTCCTATACTCAATAGCAAATCCTTAAATCTTTTCGAGCCGTATTTCTGAAGATTAGCTTCACTAAGTTGGTCTTTAAGTCCATCAGAAAAAATATAGAATTTATCATTAGGTAAAATATCAAATTCATAACACACATAATCTTTTTTAGTATAAAAAGTGAAACTTCCTAATGGAGCATTGCCTCCTTTTATTTCTAGTATTTCATTGTTACGGTATATCAAAAGTTTATTACTTGCTGCAGCAAAAGTAAGTCGGTTATTTTCAATCACTAAAATTGATAAATCCATTCCATCTTCAATAACCCCATTTGTACTAGATTGTAAAATTTTAAGTAGTTTACTATCCATTGCTTTCAAAATCTCATCAGGTTGAAAAATACCGTTTTCGTTTACTACTTCATTTAGAATAGATGCACCTATCATAGTCATTAATGCACCAGCAACTCCATGACCAGTACAATCGCCAACTGCTATTATTTTTTTATTTTTTTGTTCCGAAAACCAGTAAAAATCTCCACTAACAATATCCTTAGGCTTGTTGATAATAAAAGCCCCCTTGAAACGTGAAACAACAGCTGTTTGATCCATCAAAATACCATCTTGTATTCTTTTAGCGGCTTTAATACTGTCTGTAATATTTTTACTTCTTTGTGTAATAATATCTTTTTGCTGTTCTATGAGCCTTTTCTGTTCTACCAAGTTATCGTTAATACAAGATAATTCTTCCGAACTTTGCCTTAATTCTTCCTCTGTTGATTGCAATTCTTCTATATAACCTTGTAACTGCTCTTGTGTGTTAATAAGTTGGTGATTGGTTTGTAACAGTTCATTATTAGCTTGTTGGACTTGAGTAAAATATTCATCTATTTTGTTAATAGCAGGACGGAAAATCAAGATAGCCTCTAGAAATAATACTAATAAAGTAATAAACATTAAAACCAATTCTATCTTTTTTAACATATCTATCTTTTGTCCAGCTTCTTTGTCATACTGAAATGTAATTTCATTCATAATACGCAAAAAGTGTGGCTCATTTTCTATAATGCCTTTCAAATTAGCTTTAAACTGCTCTTTAGATGCTTCTAAAGTATGATTTTGTACCTGTTTAATCGCACTTATTATAGCTACATAATGCGGCTCTATCGCAACAAACATTTTTTCTACTGTTTCACTATTATAATTTGAGGGAATTTGTAAGCTAGAGTCACCATTTTGAAGGGCTAAATGGGACTTTTTCCAAAGTAAAGTAATATCTTTTAGTTCTGTTTTACGTTTTAAAAATTCCTTTTCGTCTTCGGCTTGGTATAACAACAAAACTGTTTTGCTAAGTTTTTGACTTAACATACGTTGGCGACCAGCAATATTAATTACACGAGAGTCTGCTAACTGGCTTTTAAGCACATAACGGACTAATAATTGACTTGCAATCGTAAGTATCCCAATTAATAATAACGCCATTATGTAAATCCTTCTGATTTTTTTCCCAGGGCTTTGCTCGATAGAGTAATTACTTAATTTCATTGATTGAATTATAGGTATTTTTGTTAAAAGAAAAGAAAAGTTTTTGAATATTTTTATTTAAGAATATTTAGCTTGTCAGATAGACAATACATACACTAAAATGTTTTTCGTAATGACCTATTTTCTAAACTATAAAGTATAAAATTTGTTATATTTTTTTGCTTTTTTAGATAAATTTAGAATTTGATTGGTAAGTAAAAAATTTTAATCTAGTTGTTAAGCCAAAGATAACATAATACTTTAAATAAGCAATTATAGTGATATAAAGATATAAATTGTTTAATTATTTATAGGTAAGTAAATTTACGTATGTACTTGTGTTGTGTATTATGAGGCACGTAATTTTTAAACTAGAAATTCTATGTTTGTGAACTTTAACAGCAAAAATTTCAAATAAATACAAAAAAATTACAACTACTTGATTATCAATTTATTTAAAAGTTAAACAATGAAAATTGGTTCACTTTTGAGCTAAGCAATTTAGTTATTTAGAAAGTTTGAATTGTATTTCTTTTATATATAATGCAAATATTTTTCAGAAAATAATAGCAGGGTTTATACCAATAAACCGTAAACTATTCAATAAATGCCTAATACTCCATTAAAATTTCATGAGCATATTCGTCTTATGAAAACAAGACCTTTTTTGTTTTCATATAATTTAAATAATTTCGATTGTTACAGGCTCTATTTTGAAGGTTTCTTTTTAGCCTTAGGATTATCCCACAATATTAACTTTGAGAGAAATCTCTGCTTGGTTTCAGCCTCGTGTTGAGTTTAAAGCAGCCAATATGATTTGGTTTGCTCAATTTGCGTTATACTATGCTGATAAAAGTGACAAAGAGAAAATTGAAATCTTCATTGAAACTATTGCTCTTTTCTTTGAAGAAAATAATGATTTTAATTTACCTAATTGGGATTTGTAACAATAAAATGACTTTATTTGAGTACAGGTTGGCAACTTAGCAATAGGCGAAAAAGTAGGCAACAAAACCAATAAAACAGTAACTTTACTTCGCAAGGAGCAGCAAACTAAAATACAGAAAACTTTGAATAAAGCATTTTTAGCCTAGCAGAGAGTTTTTAGTACCTTTGTGAAAAGTAAACCTACTACGATTATGGCATACAATAAATTTAAGAAATTAGAAGATTTAAGAGAAAAATTAGGCATAAAAGATTACACAGATAAATGGTTGCCTACTCTTACCACTATGCCTTCTATTTCACCAAGTTTATTAGAAGACTTAGAGGAGGCTTCCAATGAAGTACTTACTACCGAAAAAGCTAAATCTGAATATATTATTGTGCCTATTTTGAAGGAGCTTAAACGAAAAAACCCACAATCTTTTAGCACTTTTTCTGGTTTTGAGTTCAATGTAGATAAAGAACTGAAATTGACAGGCTATTGCGATTTTATGCTCTCTGCTGAAACCCATCGTGCCGAAATTTCCGCCCCTATTTTTTGTTTGATAGAAGCAAAAGATGGCGAAATAGACAAAGGGTACGCCCAATGTGGTGCGGAAATGTATGCAGCCCACCTCTATAACGAAAGAAAAGGCAGACCTCAAAAGGTGATTTATGGCTGTGTAACTAATGCTTTTTCTTGGTGCTTTTTGAAATTAGAAAATAAAAATCTTTATATAGATACTAATTACATACCCTTGACTTTTGCAAAACCACACGAGGTGTTGGCGGTCTTACAATGGGTTTTGGATAGAGCATTGGCAAATGAGTAGCTTGTTTCAATTTATTTAGAAGTTTTGAAAAGGGAAATGAATTAATTAATGGATACTTGCAAGATATTTTTTTAGAAATGGAAGGTGCGGACACAAATAACGGATAGGATTTGTATGCTCTATTCTTTAAGGAAAAACAAACCTACCATAAAAACTCTCTTGTAATTTCCTTTTCTATTGAATAATCTTGTAATTTGGGGTACAAAATCAACGAACAGTTGGTAACAATCTACCCACACAAACCCATGAAAAAACTATTCCTCCTCGACGCAATGGCGTTGATTTACCGCAGCCACTTTGCGTTTGTCAAAAATCCACGCATCAATTCTAAAGGCATTAACACTAGTGCCGTTTTTGGCTTTACCAACACCTTATTGGACTTGCTCAATAGTGAAAAGCCTACCCATTTGGCGGTGGTTTTTGATACGCCAGCCCCTACATTTCGCCATATTCGTTATCCCGAATACAAAGCCCAACGTGATGCCCAACCTGAAGACATTACGATAGCCATTCCGTACATCAAAAAATTGTGCAAAAACATGAACATAGCCGTAGTAGAATTAGACGGTTTTGAGGCAGATGATTTGATAGGGACATTGGCAAAAGAGGCAGTAAAAGATACGGACTTCACGATTTATATGATGACTCCCGACAAAGATTATGGGCAGTTGGTAGAAGAACGAATTTTTTTGTATAAACCTTCTTTTTTGGGCAATGACTTTGAAGTGTGGGGAGTGGACAAGGTATTAGAAAAGTGGGGCATCAAACGCATAGACCAAGTAGTAGATATGTTGGGGCTACAAGGAGATGCAGTGGACAATATACCGGGCATCAAGGGCGTAGGCGACAAAACCGCCAAAAAACTATTGGACGAGTATGACACTGTAGAAAATCTGGTAGCAAATGTGCATTCATTGACAGGAAAACTCAAAGAAAGTGTAAGCCAACAAACAGCCAATGCCTTGCTATCCAAAGAGTTAGCTAAAATAAAAATAGATTGTCCTGTAACTTTTGACGAAAGCACCTTGAAAGTACAAACCTTTGACGAGCCTAAATTAGTAGAATTATTGGACGAATTGGAGTTTAGGACTATCAAAAAGAAATTATTTGGAGAAGATAAAACAGCCGAAAAGCCTACAAAAAACACCAAAACTCCACCTCCTGCTACAGATTTGTTCGGGCAACCCTTACCCAATCAACCAAATAAGCCTGCAAACAATACGACTAACAGCGAAGAAGAAGACGAGGACAGCGAAAAACAAATTGTACCTATCAAATACAAAACCTTTGATACTACCGTAAAACATTACCATTTGATAGACACGCCAGCCCTTCGTCAAAGTTTGGCAGCACATTTGGCGGTGCAGCCCTCTTTTGCATTTGACACAGAAACTACAGGCTTAGATGCCCTTACTGCCGAATTGGTCGGAATATCTTTTGCCTATTACCCCAACGAGGCGTACTATGTGCCACTGCCCGACAACCGCCAAGAAGTATTGGAGATTTTAGCCCTTTTCAAACCTATTTTGGAAGATGAAAAAATAGAAAAAATAGGACAAAATATAAAATATGATAAAGCATTATTAGAAAATTACGGTGTATTTATCAAAGGTAAAAACTTTGATACCATGCTTGCCCACTATTTATTAGAGCCAGATATGCGACATAATATGGACGTTTTGGCAGAAAATTATTTGAATTACACCCCCATTAGTATAGAAACTTTGATAGGCAAAAAAGGCAAAAACCAACTCAATATGCGAGATGTGCCTGTAGCCAAAGTGAAAGATTATGCAGCCGAAGACGCAGACATTACGTTTCAGTTGAAACAGCATTTAGAAAGTGCGATGAAACAAAGAGACGGATTGGAGCAACTTTTTCATACTGTAGAAATGCCTTTGGTAGAGGTGTTGGCTAAAATGGAACGGACAGGCATAGCCCTTGATGTGCCAGCTTTGCAAAATTACTCGAAGGAGTTGGAGAAAGAAATTAAAGAATTGGAGCAGAAAATTTACCAACAAGCAGGTGTAGTTTTCAATATTGCTTCGCCAAAACAGTTGGGTGAGGTGCTGTTTGACAAACTGAAATTGGGCAAAGACAACAAAAAAACCAAAACAGGGCAATATGCCACAGGCGAAGAAGTGCTGCAAGATTTGGCGAATGACAACGAAATAGTGCGTAATATTTTGGAAATTAGGCAGTTACAAAAATTAAAATCTACGTATGTAGATGCTTTGCCCGAAATGGTGAGTTCGCAAGATGGTAGAGTGCATACATCTTACAACCAAGCTGTAGCAGCTACAGGTCGTTTAAGCTCCAACAACCCGAACTTGCAAAACATACCAATTAAGACAGAAAAAGGACGTGAAATTCGCAAGGCTTTTATTGCACAAAGTCCTGATACACAACTATTTTCGGCAGATTATTCGCAAATAGAACTGCGGATAATGGCAAGTTTTAGCCAAGATGCCACCATGATAGAGGCTTTTAGACAAGGCAAGGACATTCACGCAGCTACAGCAGCCAAGATTTTTAAAGTACCAGTAGAGCAAGTGGACAAAGACATGAGGCGAAAAGCCAAAACCGCCAATTTTGGGATTATTTACGGTGTGTCGGCGTTTGGTTTGGCTCAACAACTCAATATTCCACGCAAAGAGGCGGGAGAACTTATCAACGCCTATTTTGCGGAGTTTCCTGCGATTCGGGCTTATATGGACAAAATCATTGAGTTTGCTCGTGAACACGAATACGTGGAAACAATACTAAAACGGAGGCGATATTTGCGGGACATCAACTCTCGTAACCAAGTGCAACGGGGTTTTGCGGAACGAAACGCCATTAATGCACCGATACAAGGAAGTGCTGCGGACATTATTAAAGTGGCAATGATACGCATACACGACTGGCTGCAAACGGCACAACTCAAAAGCAAACTGCTACTACAGGTACACGACGAATTAGTATTTGAGGTACACCAAGACGAGTTGGAAATTGTACAAAAAGAAGTAGTAGCTATCATGCAAAATGCTGTTACGCTGGACGTGCCTATGGAAGTGGGTGTGGGTGTGGGGAAAAATTGGTTGGAGGCACATTAGAAGTGTTTTTATATTTTATACCATTATTATTAAGAGTTACTGTAATGAAATAAAGATAAAAAATATTTGCATTATTGTATAGCTAAATAATTGTTTAGAACTAACATTTCTCAAAAAAATGTTAGTTCTAAACAATTATTCAATTTTATTAGATAATTAAAATATATTAAAATCTGAAAGACGGTCACACAAACGGATATGTCGATGCAATAATTCTTCATAACTTAATAAATTAATATCTTCAAAGTCAAAGTCTTTTTTTAATTTTTTAATTAAATTTTCATGCTCTAATTTTTCATCAAGAGAACCTATTAGGAGAGTATATTCATAAGAATTAAATACTTTTCCAATATATAGTTTAATATAATTTTGATGAAGTATATTTTTAGATGTCATGTATGACTTATATCTTTTTACTTGGTCAAAGCTCTTTTTAGTTTTAGATAGAAAAGATGTTACTGAATAATTTAACAACTTTTGCGTATGCCTTTTAATCTCAAACACTTCAGGACTTCGTAATGCATGAATATAAGGTTTATTAATAAAATCAGGTTCATCATATTTTCTTGTCCCATTTTTATATAGGTGTTTTTCATATAATAAACACTCAAAATCCTCTCCTCGTATAAAAGTTGGATTTTCCAAAAAGAATTTGTGAAACTCTTTTTCTAAATTTTTAGGTTGAAATTTTCTTGTAGATGTTATTTTGTCATCAAATATTTGATTGGAATGATGCAAATTCAAAGCATTAGGGTCATTCCATAAATAGTTTAATCTTTTTGATTTATTATCTACAAATTTTCTTGTAAGAACTTTTAGTTTATGGTATGAAATAAATTTATTATTTCTATTAAAATATTTTATTTGTGTTTTTGGGTCTAAGCCGATTAAATCTAAATCATCTGCTATGGAGTGTCTCCACGCCTTAATAGCTATTTTTATTGTTTGTCTTAACAAAAAGAGATTGTTAGGAAAATCACTAATTGTTCCATCAAAACCTTCTGATATAAAAGAAGATTGATTTTTTGTATCTTCAATAAGAAAAACAGGAAGTGAACGAAGTTGAAAATTACTATTAGAATATTCATTATTAGCTTCTCTAAGCCAACTTAAAAATTCTTTTGCATTTTGAAAAAGTATCTCCCAGTCCGTAATTATAAAATCGATGTGTTTTTGTTTGCCTATAACTTGGTTTACCAAAAATTCCTTCGCAGAAATAAAATCATACATAATGTGCAAATCATTATGATTATCACAATATGCTTGAAACCATTTAAGAGCTTCATCTTTACTTATTGATTTTTTATTTGATATGTATATGAGTTTCATTTTTACATTTAATTTTATAAAGCCTTTAGTTATACCACTCAAGTTTGAAGTACAAGAGATATAACAAATATAGTGAATAAATTATACATAAAAAATAAAACACATACTTAATTAAGTATTAATTAATTGTTTAGAACTAACATTTCTCAAAAAAATGTTAGTTCTACTAATTAGCATTTGAGGCATGATACTACAAATTTTATTTAGTTATTTTCCTTCCACCCACCTCAACAAAATCTTAACACTCAAATATTCTTTTTCACTCCAAGTACAAAATTCAATAGCCCAAATTAGTGGGTTTTCTGTTCCTTGTACCCAACGCCACCTATGTTTGGTCGTACCTAAATTGAATAGTTCAATCAAGTCTGCAATAATAAGATTAAGTATATCTGGACAATACCGAACCAGCCACTCACCTTCTATCTGTATCATATAATCTTTATAAGTGGGTGGTTGCACAGCCATAGTAGCTTTCCTATTCTCAACAAACTTGTTTACTATACTAATAATTTTTTTTGCCCATTTTCTTTGTTCCTGCAAAGAGTTAGTATCAAATAGCGGAACAATATTGGCTTTCCGCAACTCCATAAAAGTTGTACTTGGGTACATCCATTGTGTTCTCATCTCTTCTACATACAATTTGGTGATGACCCCACGAGCTATGACACGACCACCAAACTGTAAACGAAAATGCAGCCCTTCCCAAAGTCTGCCGTATTGGTTATTAGGGTTGTTAAATAGTATCCCTACTTCTGTAATTTCACCTCTTCGGATTTCTCCTTGCCCACTTACATCTTCATTAAGAATAAAAGGAACATAAGCCCCACAAACGTAATATGAGTAATCATGATGAAAAATTGGTAAAACTCCTGTGAATAAAGGATAATCATGTCCTCCTTCTTCAGGTGTCAAAGCATACAAAGAGGCTGCAATATGCGGTGTAAATTGCTTGAGTTGAAGCAAAATCCTAACACTCAAATATTCCTTATCACTCCAAGTACAAAACTCAATAGCCCAAATTGGAGGGTTTTCAGTGCCTTGTACCCACCGCCACCTATGTTTAGTCGTACCTAAGTTGAGTGAATAGGTTAATTGCCTAAGCATAAAATTAAGAGTATCTGAAATATTTTTAGTTTCTAATTCGCCTTCTACCTCTATCATATAGTCTTGATGAGTAGGTGGTTGCACAAGCACGGTAGTTTTATTATTCTTACTATGTTTATTTACTAAACTAACAACCTTTTCTTCCCATCTTTTTTGCTCCTGCAAAGAGTTCGTCTCAAATAGCGGAACAATATTAGCCTTCCGCAACTCCATAAAAGTTGTACTTGGGTACATCCATTCTGTTCTCATTTCTTCTACATACAATTTGGTGATTACCCCACGAGCTATGATACGACTATCAAACTGCAAACGAAAATGCAAACCCTCCCAAAGTCTGCCCTGTTGTAACTCTGGTGACTGAAATGATAACTCTATTTCATAGGTTTGTCCGCCTATACATTTATCTGCGTTAATAGAAATTATCCATATACAATCATCATTTGGAGTGTATTCATGATGAAAACGTATGGGGCAACCTACAAATATTTGCTCTACATGACCTACTTCTTCGGGTATCAAAACATATAAAGTAGCTGCGATATGAGGTTTTAATACTTGCATAAATTGTGGCATATTGAGAAAGTTTTTTTAAAAATATTGGTTGCTTGAGCAATTCCTTCCGCTTAATAAGGAAACTTGTTTTCAACTTTCTAAGTTACTAAAACTTAGCAAGTTGAAAATTTTTCTTTTTTTATTCGTAAGTCAATATGAAACTCTATATCAAAAACATGGTGTGTGGGCGGTGCAAAATGGTCGTCAAAGCCGAATTAGAAAAATTTGGTTTGAGCCTTTTGACTGTAGAGTTGGGCGAAGTTGAAACCCTTGCACCTATCACAGAAGAACAAAAAAAAGCCATTGCCGAACACCTCAAAACCTTAGGCTTTGAGCTAATAGATGATAAAAAAAGCCAAGTAATTGCCAAAGTCAAAACCTTGCTCATAGAGTTGGTGCATCAACAAAACAATGAACTCAAAACCAATCTGTCTGACTATTTAAGTGAAAAATTAGGGCATGACTATACGTATTTGTCCAATTTGTTTTCGGGGATAGAAGGCACTACGATTGAACAATATTTTATTGCCCAAAAAATAGAAAGAGTAAAAGAGCTATTGGTATATGACGAACTGACGTTGAGTGAAATAGCTTTTCAACTCAATTACTCCAGCGTAGCTCACCTTAGCAACCAATTTAAGAAGGTAACAGGACTTACACCCAGCCATTTCAAGCAAGTAAAGGCAGAAAAACGCAAGCCTTTGGACAAACTGTAAATGATGTAAGTCTTTCCAAAAATACTGTAAGACTATTTTGCCGATTTGTTGTCAATTTTGTAAAGTAAATTTTAAACTTAGTTCCTAAGGGTTTTTGAAACCCTTAGGAACTGACATAAAACAACAAAACTATGGCAACTAACACATTGAAAAAAACTTACCCCGTCTTAGAAATGACTTGTGCTGCATGTGCGGTAAGTGTCGAAAGTATTTTAAAAGCACAAAAAGGCGTAGTCGATGCCAGCGTAAATTTTGCGTCTGCAAAAGTGGCGGTAGAATTTTTGCCCAATACCATACAAGCTGCCGAACTGAAAAAAGCAGTGCAGGAGATTGGCTATGACTTATTGATAGAAGAAAGCCCTAACATAGACGAAACCGTAGAAACATTGCAACAAGCTAAGTTCCAACAGCTACAAAGCAAAACGTATTGGGCTTTGGGCTTGTCTGCCCCTATTGTCGTGATTGGTATGTTTTTCATGGACATGCCCTACGCCAATGAAATCATGTGGGCATTGAGTACGCCTATGATTTTTTGGTTTGGCAAAGATTTTTATGTCAATGCGTGGAAACAAGCCCGCCACCGCAAAGCCAACATGGATACCTTAGTGGCATTGAGTACAGGCGTGGCGTACCTTTTTAGTGTGTTCAATACCTTGTTTCCGCACTATTGGCACGAAAGAGGGCTTCATGCTCACGTCTATTTCGAGGCTGCTGCGGTTGTTATTGCTTTTATTTTATTGGGCAAATTGTTGGAAGAAAAAGCCAAAGGCAATACATCTACTGCCCTCAAAAAACTGATGGGTTTGCAACCCAAAACTGTTACCATTGTCCAAAACGGTACGCAACACATAGAAATTCCTTTGGAACAAATAGCCATTGGCGATACGGTTTTGGTAAAATCGGGCGAAAAAATTGCGGTGGACGGTACGGTTTTATCGGGTAATTCATACATAGATGAAAGTATGTTGAGTGGTGAGCCTGTACCTGTCTTGAAACAAACCAACGACAAAGTTTTTGCAGGAACTATTAACCAAAAAGGCAGTTTTCAGTTCAGAGCAGACAAAGTAGGCAGCGAAACTATGCTTGCCCAAATTATCCGCATGGTGCAAGACGCACAAGGCAGCAAAGCTCCCGTACAAAAATTAGTGGATAAAATAGCAGGTGTTTTTGTGCCTATTGTCATCATTATTGCCTTAGTTGCCTTTGCAGTTTGGCTCTTTTTGGGTGGCGAAAACGGCTTTACACAAGGTTTGTTGGCAATGGTTACGGTCTTGGTCATTGCTTGTCCTTGTGCTTTGGGCTTGGCTACGCCTACGGCTATCATGGTGGGTGTGGGCAAAGGAGCAGAAAAAGGAATTTTGATAAAAGATGCAGAAAGTTTGGAATTAGCCAAAAAAGTAAACGCCATTGTATTGGACAAAACAGGGACAATTACCGAAGGCAAGCCCGTAGTTACGAATGAATTTTGGACAGAAGAAAATGAGGAGTTCAAACAAATTTTATTGGGCATAGAAAAACAATCTGAACACCCTTTGGCAGCAGCCGTAGTCAGTCATTTGGAAGGTAATGCAACAACAAGCAATAGCATTTCTTCAAGAAATGTTACTTTTACAAACTTTGAAAGTATTACAGGCAGAGGAGCAAAAGCTACTATAAATGACCAAACGTATTTTATTGGCAACAAAAGGTTGTTAGAAGAAAATCATATTGTCTTTGATGAAACTGTTAGTCAAACAGCCCAAAAGTGGAGCAGTGAAGCTAAAACTGTTGTGTATTTTACTGATAGTCAAAAAGTTATTGCAGTATTCGCCATTGCAGACACCATTAAACAAACCTCGAAAAAAGCCATTGAAGAATTGCAAAATATGGGTTTGGAAGTGTATATGCTCACAGGCGACAACATAGCTACTGCCCAAGCCATAGCCGAAAAAATAGGTATTCGCCACTACAAAGCAGAAGTTTTGCCCGAACACAAGGCAACTTATGTCAAAGCATTACAAGCAGAAGGCAAGATAGTGGCAATGGTAGGAGATGGCATCAACGACAGCACCGCCTTAGCACAAGCAGACGTGAGTATAGCTATGGGCAAAGGCAGTGATATTGCGATAGACGTAGCCAAAATGACCATTATTTCTTCGGATTTACAAAAAATTTCGGAGGCTATTCGCCTCTCCAAAGCTACGGTTAGCACTATCCAACAAAATTTATTTTGGGCATTTATCTATAATGTCATTGGTATTCCGATAGCTGCGGGCATTTTGTTCCCTATCAGTGGCTTTTTGCTCAATCCTATGTGGGCAGGGGCAGCTATGGCACTGAGCAGTGTGAGTGTGGTGAGCAATAGTTTGCGGTTGAAGTGGGTGAAATAGACAACCGTAAATCTTGTAAACCTTCTCCAAAATCATGTAACAGTCGAATGACCAATATTCACGAAGTTTGTATTATCAATTTAACAGTAACATAAACAGTTTTCAATCATGAACCACAACAATAAAACCTTGCAATTCAAGACCAACATCAAATGTAGTGGATGTGTGGCACAGGTAACACCTTTTCTCAATGCAGCCGATGGCATTTGTCATTGGGAGGTGGATACTACTCACAAAGACAAAATTTTATCGGTACACTCCGAAGGTATCACCAAAGAGGAGGTAATGAAAAAGGTAACAGAGGCAGGCTATAAAATTGAGTTTTTAACTATTTAGGATTACTAAATTTATCGGTGGTGGTCTGAAATGTATGATAAATTAAATTAAGTATTTGGAACAAATTATTTGATAATAAAAATCTTTGTAAATAATTGATTTTCAATTATTTAAAATAAAAAATATTATCAATTAATTACTTACTCTTACTTATTGATAATAGAGTTTATGAATAACTCCTTTTTAGCCCTCTCTGTGGGGAGGGTTGGGCTATAGCAAAAAATTATTCATAAACTCTAAAACCAATTTGTCCAAGACTAAAAAGTATCAGATAATTAGTAGTTGTTACTTACAGGCTAATTTTCCATGCTAAGAAGTAACATTATTTTTGAGAAATGTTACTTCTTAGATATTTTTAGCATTATATTTTCTGTACTCTACCAAAATCTAAACTGATTAATAGAATTTATGATTAGAGGTTATTAAGGTCTGTAGCATAGACTTTAGTCTGTGTGTTAATTACTTGATTAATAATGCATTACAGGCACAGACTAAAGTCCAATGCTATTAAGCTAACAGTATATTTGCCTTTAGGCGAATAATTTTTGTTGTCAAAAAGTGTCATATTCGCCTGAAGGCGAATGTACTGTTTTCTTAGCTTAATAGCATTGGACTAAAGTCTATGTTACAATACCTTAATAACGTCTAATAATCTTTTATTATATCCTCATTCTATTTTTTTTCAATATTATTGTAGTATATTTGTGTTTAGATAAACAACGATGGTAAAACTTATTTACATACTATTTTTCATTTTTATTGGCTTGTTATTCATGCCAATACAGGAGGCTTATGCGTGTAAACAAGAGCATAATACAAGTACCAAAGAGCAAAAACATCTAACTAAAAAAGTCAAAAGTTTAACAAAATATACAGCCAAGCACTGTAAAAAAGACAGCTGCCCACAAGGAGTTTGTGCCAAACATGGCAAAAACTGTAAAGGCAACTGCGGAGATGTTTCTTGCCAATGCTCTACTACAAGTTGTACGGTGTTTATCTTGCCTACTTTTTCATACCTTATTCCTTGTAGAGTTTTAATGGCAGAAAAAGTAAAGTTTCCTACCACCAAAGCCTTCTGCTTTGATGGTTTTCTTTCCGTTTGGCTTCCCCCGAAAATCAGTTGATTTATTGTTTAGACAGCCGCAAGTCTGTCCTTTTTAGGAAACAAAACTTTTGTTTCCCTCCTTTTTATTTTCTTTTTTTCAAATTTTAATACCTAAAAGAATGAAATCAATCTCAATATTGATGGCAATATTGCTATCTATCGGCGTGTCGTATGCCCAAATTAAAAATGCAAAAACTGAAAGTATCAAAATTTACGGCAACTGCGGAATGTGTAAAAACACAATTGAAAAGGCAGGAAACGTAAAAAAAGTAGCCGAAGTAGTTTGGAATGAAGACACTCAAACAGCTACATTAAGTTATGATGCAGCCAAAACTAACCCAGATGAAATCTTGAAACGTATTGCCTTAGCAGGTTACGATAGTGATAACTTTCTTGCCCCTGATGATGTCTATGCAAAATTGCCCAAATGTTGTCAGTATGACAGAGTGAGAAAAACAGTGGCGAAGACAGAAGAAAAACACCATGAACATTCGGCTACGGCTACACCAAACACCACAACAGAACAACCTGCAAATGTGCTAAAAAGTGTGTTTGACCATTATTTTGCCTTGAAAGATGCCTTAGTAGCTTCGGAAGGTGCATCGGCTGCTTCTCATGCCAAAGCCTTATTGACAGCTTTGAACAATGTACCTATGGACAAGTTGGCAGCTAACGAACACACTGTTTTTATGAAAGTGAAAAAAGATTTGGTTTTTGATGCGGAACATATTGGCGAAACACAAGATGCGGGACATCAAAGAGACCATTTCAACACTTTATCGGCTAATCTATACGAGTTGATGAAAGTAACAGCACAAGGTTTTCCTGTGTATTACCAACATTGCCCAATGGCAAATAGTGGCAAAGGAGCAAATTGGTTGAGCAAAGAAAGCACTATCAAAAATCCCTATTTTGGCTCTAAAATGTTGTCTTGTGGGAAAACAGTGGAAACAATCAAATAAAACACTTAGTTAGATGGTTGGCTAAAAGTAATCACTTTTACAACAATATAATTAGTGAGTTGATAATCAATACTTTTCAAGTTCGGAAAGGCTAAGATTTTCACAACTTGTAAAATTATTACATAATTTAAACCTTAAAAAAATGAAAAACATCAAGTATGGTAGTATAGGTATAGTTTTGTTAGCAACTTTATTCACTGCTTGTAAGAGTGAAGACCATGCTGCACACCGTCCTATCCTCAATATCAATTATCCTGCTGCTTATGTAGCAAATGGAAGTAGCAATGATATATCTGTTATCAAACTTTCAGATAATACGGTTACAGAAACTATTGGGCTAAACGGGGCAAAATTTCCGCATCACCTCTATCTAAATCCTGCAAAGACCAAATTAGCTGTGGCTATCACCTCTACTGATTTGAGTGCAGGGCATGACGCAGCACATGGAGGCGGTACAGGTGGTTTCAAAGTGCAAATTATAGATGTAGTTTCGGGGGCTATTGACAAAGAAATTTTGTTGAGCAAAATGCCTCACAATGCTATTTTTAACGCCAATGGTACAGAACTTTGGGTAGGACAGAGTGATGACGTACAAAGCAAGATTTTGGTCTATAAAACATCTGATTGGACATTGCAACAGACACTTACAGTTGGAAAAGGGCTTTCTGAAATTACTTTTTCGGCAGATGGCAGCACCGTATTTGCTTGTAACACACAAGATAACAGTGTAACTTTGATAGATGCCAACAGCAAAAACATTCATAAAACTTTGGCGGTAGGACAAGACCCCGTAGGAGCTTGGGCTGCAAGCAATGGCAATATGTACGTGGATAACGAAAAAGGTAAAACCATTTCAGAAATCTCTGTATCGAGCAAAACCGTTACAGAAACTATCCCATTGAGCTATACGCCTGCTTATGTGGCTTTTCACCAAGCAAGCCAAGAACTTTGGGTAAGTGATGCGACCAACGGTAAAATTCACATCTATAAACGCAACGCAACGACCACCAAATGGCAGGAAACGAAAGAGTTTGCCACAGGTGCTGATGCCCATGCTATTATCTTTACAACAGACGGCACAAAGGCATATATAACCAATCAAGGCAACGCCACAGTATCCGTAGTAAATGTAGCTACTCATACTATCATGAAAACTATTGGTGTGGGTACAAAACCCAACGGAATAGCTTTGAAGGAGTAAGGTAAATTAGTAGTGTGGACTGAAGTCTACACTACTAAACTTTCTTATATTACACCAAATTCAAAATTTAATTGGCATGAAAAAACTTATTTTCCTGATTATCACCTTGTTAAGTGCTTTGCAACTATTTGCCCAACACGAACACCACCCAACCAAAACAGATAGTGTAAAGTCCAACACAGATAAAGCAAAGCCCAAAAGTCCGCACACAAGTGCAATGGAAATGGTCGGTAACAACCATGTGCATATAGATTACAGTTCGCCAAGTGTGCGGGGGCGTAGTATATGGAATGGTTTGGTAGCCTACAAACAAGTATGGGCAACGGGTGCGCATAAGGCTACATGGATTGAATTTTCGGAAGATGTGATTATCAACAAACAAGTTATCAAAAAAGGAAAGTACGGTTTCTTTACCATTCCCGACCAAAAAGAATGGACACTCATTTTGAGTAAAGATTGGGATATGCACTTGGCAGATAACTACAAAGCTGAAAATGATGTGATAAGGCTCAAAGTAAAACCTAAGAAAAACAAGACTATCACCGAAGCCCTCACCTACGAAGTAAAGGCATTGGGAGGCAAGAAAGGACAAATCAATATGTCTTGGGAATACTTAACAGTTTCTTTTGAGTTTGAGAATGTAAATCCGTAAAAAATAGTAGTCGCAAAGTTACATACTTTCCAAGTCTTTAAGACTTGGAAAGTTTAGAAACGGTAATCATTCGGCTAATATATTTTATTTTTATAGAGTTCATACCTAAATAAGTATAAACCTTTTTTGAATTTAATAAGGTTGCTTACCAATTAGTTATACACTCTTTTTTATTTAATTTGCTAACTAACCAATACACTTTTCATACATGAAATACCAATGTAAAAAGAGTATTAAAAGACTTTTGCTGTTACTACCTATTTTATTGGTAACACCATTTCTTTTTGCCCAAAAAGTAGTACGATACAACCTCGTTATCAAAGACAGTATCGTCAATTTTACAGGAAAACCCAAAAGAGCTATTGCAGTGAATGGTCAAATTCCTATGCCCACTTTGTATTTTACAGAAGGAGATACGGCAGAAATTTATGTGCATAATCAACTCAAAGAAAGTACCTCTTTGCATTGGCACGGCTTGTTTTTGCCTAACAAAGAAGATGGTGTACCTTACCTGACACAAATGCCTATTGAGCCGAATACCACACACATCTACCGTTTTCCGATTATCCAAAATGGTACGCATTGGTATCACAGTCATAGTGGTTTACAAGAACAAATAGGTATGTATGGCTCCATGGTCTTACTCAAAAGAGCAACAGACACTACTTTTCGCAAAGGAATAGACGATTTGCCTGCTGTGCCTATTATTTTGAGTGAATGGACAGACTACAACCCTGATAACGTGCATCGTATGTTGCACAATGCTTCGGATTGGTTTGCTATCAAAAAAGGAGCTACCCAAAGCTACGGAGAGGCTCTCCAAGAAGGGCATTTTGCCACAAAGTTGGTCAATGAATGGAAAAGAATGTTGGCTATGGACGTGAGTGATATTTATTACGACAAGTTTTTGATAAATGGCAACAATCAAAGCCAACTCACGTCAGTTCCCCTCTCTTTTGGAGAGGGGTTAGGGGAGAGGCTTTTCAAGGCAGGCGATAAAGTACGTTTGAGAATTTCTAACGGTGGGGCTTCGTCTTACTTTTGGCTCACGTATGCAGGTGGTAAAATGACCGTAGTGGCTAATGATGGCAATGATGTAGAGCCTGTGGAAGTGGACAGACTGATTATTGGCGTGTCCGAAACGTATGATGTAGTGGTGAAAATACCTGCTGAAAATACTTCATATGAGTTGTTGGCTACTCCCGAAGACCGTACAAAGTCTGCCTCTATTTATATTGGTGCGGGCATCAAACAGTTGGTTAGTCCTTTGCCAAAACTCCAATATTTTGAGGGAATGAAGATGATGAATGGTATGATGAAGGTAAACGGAGATATGAATGACATGGGAATGGACATGAGTTTGCAACAAATGGACATGAATACGGTAATGTACCCCGAAATTACAGGAAGCCCCCTAACCCCCAAAGGGGGAATAACAAATAATATCATAACCCTTAATTACGCCATGCTGAAATCTCCTACCAAAACCAACTTTTCGGCTCAGGCTCCTGTTCGTGATTTGCGTTTTGAGCTGACAGGCAACATGAACCGATATGTGTGGAGCATGGACAATAAGGTGCTTTCTGAAACAGATAAAATACTAATCAAAAGAGGCGAAGTAGTACGAATAGTGCTTTACAACAATTCGATGATGCGACACCCCATGCACCTACACGGGCAAGATTTTAGGGTGCTGAACGGACAAGGAGATTATGCCCCTCTCAAAAACGTATTGGATATTATGCCAATGGAAACAGATACCATAGAGTTTCAGGCAGATGCAGAAGGAGATTGGTTTTTTCATTGTCATATCTTGTACCACATGATGGCGGGCATGAACCGAGTATTTAGCACCGAAAACCAAGCTCCCAACCCGTATTTGCCCAATAAGAAATGGGCTTATAGAAAATTGCAACAAGAAAGCAACGAATGGCATTTCATGTTCCAAAACGACTTTGCTACCAATGGCAATGACGGTATGATGATGTTGCAAAACACCCGTTGGAGTCTAAATTCAGAGTGGCGGTTGGGCTATACAGACCAACATGGTTATGAAGTTGAAACCCACATTGGGCGGTATATCGGTAGAAATCAATGGTTTATGCCTTTTATTGGGTTTGATTGGCGTTATAGGAAAGACGAAGTACCTGAAAAAAATATCTTTGGTCGGACAAATACCAAAGACAGTCGAGCCTTATTCAGTTTGGGTTTTGTCTATACTTTGCCTCTCTTGATTAACCTACAAACAGAGGTGTACCAAGATGGCAATGTGCGAATACAACTGAGGAGAGAAGACATACCCCTCACCAAACGACTACGAGCAGCGTGGATGGTGAACTCAGACAGAGAGTACATGGTCGGTTTACACTACATTGCAGGGAAAAATATCTCTTTGCGTGGTCATTATGATACAGATATGGGCTTTGGGGTGGGTGTGCTATTGGGGTATTAAATCCGTTTTAAAATGTAATATATTTTACCTCACAAGGGTTTAGAACTCTTGTGAGGTTATTGGTAATTATTCATCAATCGTAACCAAGCAGCTACGCCTAATTCTTCACAAGAAGGCACATTTGCCATAGTTGGGAAAATGCAACGGTACGTAGCTGTACGCAAACCATTGCTTAGTAAGTAGTTACATACGCCTATTTGCCCTTCAAAACCTTGTACTGCCCCAAACACCCAAGTTTTATTCAACTCCACACACACATCATTGATAAGGTAACGAGCCAAAAAATTATCGGTACAATCTACTATCCAATCGTAACGATTGATTAATTCATGTGCATTTTTAGGGTTCAGTCTTTGTGTAACAGCCTCAAACTGCGTTTGTGCATTAAGGGCTTGTAGGTGTTGGGCAGCAACAAGGGCTTTTTTTTGCCCAATGTCTGCCTCTCTAAACAAAATTTGGCGTTGGAGGTTGGTTTCACTCACAATGTCATAATCTACAATGCCTATTGCCCCTACACCTGCTGCGGTATGAAATACAGCCTTGTTAAAGGCAGTTTTTTGAATAGCTATAAATTTTCAAAAAAAAGTCTGTTGCTTTTATGGAATTGCTGTATTGTCTGTGTCTAAGTAATAAAAACAACTTAAAACAGTTTTTAAAACTATTTCAAACATCACTAAAACAGATTTTTTTATGAAAACCCTCTCAATCATTCAGTTTTTCAGATTATTGGTGGTTTATGCCCTTGTAGGTTTTTTATGGGCTTGTGCCAGTAAACATTCAGACAGCAAGACAAGCACAGAAGCCTCTGGCGGTGAGCAACAAAATATTGCCTACGCCCCTGCACCTATGGACGCAGCCAAAGCAGCCCCTGCACCTATGACAGATGCCATGATAAGCGAAGAAGCTAATTATATGCCTCCTCCACCGCCAGCAGACGACAAGAAAGCCGAAAGAAAAAAAGATAATGATGAAGACAAAGAAAAGTTTAATACAGAGCAGTACAATACGATTGTAGAAAATCCGTTTGTTACACCACAAAGTAACCCACTTTCTACGTTTTCTATTGACGTGGACGCAGCCTCTTATACCAACTGCCGTAGGGTGATAGAAATGGGGCAGTTGCCACAAAAAGACATGGTGCGGATAGAAGAATTTGTAAACTACTTTGATTATGACTACCCCAACCCTACGGGAGAACACCCTTTTTCTATCAATACAGAAGTGTCTTCTTGCCCTTGGAATTCCCAAAACTACTTGGTACACATTGGTTTGCAAGGCAAAAAACTAAATTATGACCAATTAGACCCTTGCAATTTGGTGTTTTTATTAGACGTTTCGGGTTCTATGGAAGATGCCAATAAATTGCCTTTGTTGAGAAGTTCTTTAAAACTCTTAGTCAATGAGTTAAGCAGCAAAGACCGTATTGCGATTGTGGTATATGCAGGGGCAGCAGGGGTTGTATTGCCTTCTACGCCTGCCACAGACAAAGACAAAATTTTTGCAGCCTTAGAAAAACTACAGGCTGGTGGCTCTACGGCAGGTGGCGAAGGAATCCAATTAGCCTATAAAGTAGCACAAGAAAATTTCATCAAAAATGGCAACAATCGTATCATTTTGGCAACAGACGGAGATTTTAATGTAGGTATGTCGTCTGTCGCAGACTTAGTGAGATTGGTAGAAGAAAAACGCAAAGAAGGTGTATTTTTAACTCTTTGTGGTTTCGGAATGGGCAATTACAAAGACTACACCATGGAAGAAATTAGCAGAAACGGCAACGGCAATTACTATTACATTGACAAAATAGACGAGGCGAAAAAGGTTTTTGTGAAAGAAATGCGTGCAACTTTGTTTACCATTGCCAAAGATGTGAAATTACAGTTAGAGTTTAATCCCGCAAAAGTACAAGCCTACCGTTTGATTGGTTACGAAAATCGTATGTTGAAAGACGAGGATTTTAATGACGATAAAAAAGATGCTGGCGAATTGGGGGCTGGACACACCGTAACGGCATTGTACGAGATTATTCCTGTGGGCGTGCAGTCATCTTTTGTAAAAAATGTGGACAAACTCAAGTACCAAGTAGCCACACAAACCAATGCAGCCAACGCCAATGAATTACTGTCTGTGAAGTTCCGTTACAAAAAACCTAACGAAGACGTAAGCAAATTGATAGAGGCTTCTGTCATCAAAGGCGAAATTAAACCCTTAGAAAAAACGTCTAATAACTTCCGTTTTGCAGCAGCTGTAGCCGAATTTGGCTTATTGTTAAGAGATTCAGAATTTAAATCACAAGCTAACTATGAACAAGTTACAAGTCTGGCTGCCAATGCTTTAGGCAAAGACACCGAAGGTTATCGTAGAGAGTTTTTGAAGTTGGTAGAAAGTTGTGGGTTATTAGCTAAAAAATAACCTCACCCCCACCCTTCCAACTCAGTTGCTCTCCATTTGGAGAGGGGGCTTTTTGACCTTAAAAATTATAGTTAGTATTAAAGGAGTAATGCAAAGGTGTAATCTTTTGAAAAGATTACACCTTTTTTATCCACATAAATTACTTGTTTAGTGCTTATAATTATCAAGGCTTTTTAATCAAAAACAATTTCTTTCCTAATCCGCCATTCCGTAGGGTAATAGTTATTAAATCTATTTGGTAGTACCTTCAACCAACCTAAACCTAAGCCGTTGTAAGTAGCTAACACCCAACCACGTAAATTTGTAACTAACTGAAAATCAGTTTTTTTGAGGTACATAATAGCTTGTTCTTTGGTCAAATCTACTTGTGGTACGGTTGTTTGTAAGGCGGTATTCATTGCCAAAGCCTGTGCAGGTATGAGTTCATCATGTTTAAATTCACCCATTTCTATACCAAAAGTTTTTACCATTAATTTCTCTATCAGGTAAGTAACATCATTCAGCAAAGAAGCATCAATAGCAAAAACAGTATCTTTAAAAGTTACAAATTCATACTTTTCTGCATCATTTAAAAAAGGTGTAAGTAGAGGTCTTTGCTTTTTGGAAATAGGTGTTACCCATTTAGACTTCTTTATTTTTGGGCTTGAAGTAGGGCTTAAAGTGCCTTTTTTCCGCAAACAAGCTAAAAAGAACCCTTCGCCAGCTACCAAATGCGGGAAAAATCTGAAACAACCTTCTTGGCTATTGACAATTCCCCATTCTTGGGGCATAACTATTTTTACTTTTTCTAATTGATAAGTTTCACACAACCAATTTACATTTTCCTCATTTTCTTGTTCATTATACGTACAAGTGCTATACAATAAATAGCCTCCTTCTTTTAAACTTGGTAGTACATCTGCCAAAATTCTACGTTGCCTATTCGCACACAAATTGGCGTTGGCGGTACTCCATTCGGTTATAGCCCCTACATCTTTTCTAAACATACCTTCGCCAGAACAAGGAGCATCAACAAGAATTACATCAAAAAAGCTGTTAATTGCCCCAAAATGTATTGGGTCATTGTTGCTTATCAAATGGTTTTGTAAACCCCACCTTTGCATATTTTCTGCTAAAATACTTGCTCTTGGCTTAATCACTTCGTTACTTACCAATAAACTATTTGCGGGCAATAGACTAGCAATATGCGTACTTTTTCCTGCGGGAGCAGCACATAAATCCAATACTTTGATAGGAAAATCGGGTAAAATTTTATTAAATATATGCCCCACAAACATAGAGGAAGCCTCTTGCACATAATATGCCCCTGCCCAAAACAAAGGGTCTGCGGTAAAATCAGGTCTTTCTGTCAAATAATGACCTTCTTCACACCAATTTACTTTTTGATGTAAAGACAAGGAGTTTGGCACAAATTTATTAGGGTTAATACGAACAGATGTAATAGGAGGAGTTTGTAAAGAAGCCCAAAACTTAACTTGCTCATTTGTATCAAGCAAATTATTGATTTGTGTTTCAAATGCTGTTGGGAATTGTGCCATAGCTGCCTAAGAAATTAATTAGTATAAATTGAGGAAACAAAAATCTCATAATTTTCTTGTTAATAGGCAAAAAATTGTAAATATTTTCAGCAATAAAAGTGGCAAAATATTTGACAATTCAAAGTTTATTATTTAAGATTACGCAAATGAAACGTCTTTTTGAAAAATACAAAGACTACATTACAGTTGATTTAATCATGTATGTAGTGATGATAGTTATAATTATTGTGTCTGTTATAGTCATATCACTTATTCGCTAACAGCTTATGAAAAGGTTTATTTCTACTTATATCTTTTTGATTATTTTATCATTATTTTCTAGCTATTCTCTTATAGCACAAGAAGATTTATTGGCAAAACTTAATCAAGCTAAAACAGAAACAGAGAAATCTGACCTTCTCAATTTATTGGCTCAAGGCGAAATTGTAGCAGGCAACTACGAAAAGGCTGTATTATATGGCGAACAATCTTTGGATTTTGCTAGCAAAGCAGCAGATAGTAAAAGAAAAGGTGAAAGTCTGCGTACCATTGGCAAAGCCTATCAAGGTAAAAATGACTTTTCTTCAGCTCTTAACTATTATCTACAATCCGTCCTTCTATTTGAGGCAAGTAATGACGTTTTGCGTTTGGCAGACGACCATTATGATATTAGTAAACTATATGAACAACGCGGTGCTTATCAAAAAAGTATAGAAAACTTGAACAAAGCCCTTGGATTTTATCAAAAGGTGAATAATACAGATGGTGAAAAAAAAGTATTACAAAGTTTAGGAGATGCGTATTTATCTCTGAAAGACTATGCTAATGCCACCAACTATTACAATAAATTATTGACTTTGCAAAGAAATACAAATGATACACAAGGTTTAAGTCTTACGTTAAGTAAAATGGCAGCCCTACATAAAGCCAATAATCAGTATGATGAGGCTTTGAAATATGCAGAAGAAAAGTACAATTTGCATAATAACAAAGGCGAAAAGTTAGAAGCAGCTTTTGCTCTAAACAATATTGGTTTTTTATTGCGTCAGAAAGGCGACCATGCGAAATCCGCAGAAAATTTTAATAAGGCATTGGATTTGTTGAAACAGTTAAACAAAGATGCCAAAGGAAAAGATGCAGTCGTTTTAAATAATATTGGTGTTACTTATACAAATTTAGGAGATTACAAAAAAGCTGGCAGCTATTATAGCGATGCCTTGAGATTGAATGAAGGACAAAAAGACTATCCCGAAATTACAAACTCCTATAATTATTTGGCAGCCAATGACTATATTAGTGCCGATAATGACCAAGCCTTGTATAATGTACAAAAAGCTATAGAAATAGGCGAGGCAAATAAATGTACTGCTCAATTAGTAGAAAGTTACCAAATTTTATCTGAAATTTATGCTAAAGAAAGTGATTTTAAGAGGTCGCAAGAAGCCTTTAAGAAACACCAAGAACTCAAAGATTTGTTGGAGCAAGAGAGAAGAAAGCAAGAGGAGGCACGCCAACAAAGCATGATGGAGGCAGAAAAGAAAGAAAGTGAGTTTAAGTTGTTAATTGCAGATAAACAAAAGCAAGAAATGACTGTAAACCAACTTAAATTGGAAGCAGAAAAAAAACAAAAAGATTTTGAGTTACAAGAAAAGCAAGTTGCTTTGTTGAAACAAGAAAAAGAGCTACAAACGGCTACATTGAAGCAACAATCCTTAGAACGTGAAAAAGTACAAAGAGATAAGGAAATAGCTCAACAACAATTAGCCCTAGCTCAAAAGCAGTTAGAAGATGTAAAGCAAAAAGAACAAATTGCGAACTTGGAAAAACAACGCCAAATACAAGATTTGGAAAAGCAAGAGCAACTAAAAGCTATGCAGTTGATTGAGGCTGAAAATAAGTTAAAGGCACAACAGTTAGAGCAAGAAAAAGAAGACAAACTAATAAATAATATTATTACTGCCTTAATTGTTGGCTCATTGCTTATTATACTTTTGATTATTGCTATTGCATTTAGACAACGCCAAAAAGCTGCACGCCGTTTAGCTGCCCAAAATGCAGAAATTGAGAAAAAGAATACGCAGTTAGAGGCAAGCCAATTAGAAATTCAACGTAACCTTAGTGAGTTGCAAAAGGCTTATGCTATTATCAAAGAAAGTGAGGAGGAAATTCGCCAGAAAAATGAAGAACTACTTTCATCTGAAGAAGAACTCCGCCAAAACATGGAAGAATTGCAAGCTACCTATGAAGTCATAGAAACGCAGAAAAACCAAATGGAAGCCCAAAATGTGCGGATAACACACAGTATTCGGTATGCAGAAAGAATACAAACAGCTATTTTGCCTATACATTCTGTTAGAAGTGCAGTATTTCCAGAACATTTTTTGTTATATAAACCAAAAGATATTGTATCTGGTGATTTCTATTGGGTAAGTGCAGAGGATAATAATGTACGCATAGCTGCCGTAATAGACTGTACAGGTCATGGAGTACCTGGTGCATTTATGTCTATGATTGGTTACACAATTTTAAATGATACAATCAATACCAATAAAATTACTAATCCAGCACAAATTTTGAGTCATTTAAATAAAGAAGTAAGAAAAAGACTCAAACAAAGTGAAGGAGCTAATAATGATGGCATGGATTTGGGTATTTGTACTTTTGAGCCAGAAGGTAATAAAATTAAAATGACTTATTCAGGAGCCAAACATAAGCTCTTTGTTTGGACGAATAATAATTTAGAAGAATTACGCAGTGATAGAAAAATGATTGGCGGTTTGCAAACTTTAGATGATTTAGAATTTAGTAATGCTACGCTGTTATTATCTAAAGGCGATGTCATCTATCTAAGTACAGACGGCTACATAGACCAAGCCAATGAAAATAGGCAGAGTTTTGGTGTTAATAAGTTAAAAGATTTGATTAAAGAAGCAGCAACACTTCCAATGAATAAACAAAAAGATATTTTTGAAAATGCTATGCTGCAACATCAAGGCTCTACTGAACAAAGAGATGATATTACATTATTGGCTGTAAAAATTTAATTCGTTTTGTTTTATTATTGTAAACATTTATCATATTTTGTGTATTCCTTTTCTACTTTTTCTATTGCTATGACTAAACATAATATGTACCTTCTTAAATATATACCTAAAATGGAATTTAACTTACTTGACTACCAAACCAAAATGGAGGAAGGCTATAAGATACTATTGTATTACAAAGGACCTTTCGATGAACTAATTTTGACAAAGATAGGTAACTATCTACGAACAAAGTTTGCCGATACTCCCAAAGCTGGCAGTAAGATTTTTGCTATTTTTATAGAAATGGCTCAAAATATTAGCTATTATTCAGCAGAAACAGACTTGTTTGATGACAATATGAAACGGTATGGTATCGGAACTATAGTAGTCAATGAGTTAGAAGACTGCTACAAGTTAATTTCTGGAAATATGGTTACTCATGAAACAGCCTCAGAAATTATAGAAAAGTGCCAGAAAATCAATACTTTAGACGTAGAAGGATTACGTAACCTGAAGAAAGAAGCTAGGTCTGCACCAAGAAAAGATAATCATAAAGGTGGTAACATTGGCTTGATTCAAATGGCTATAAAATCAGAAAACCATTTAGAGGTAGAAGTAAAACATTTTGATGAATTACACTCTTTCCTTACTATTTCTACAATCATAGACAAAAAGGATTTAAGTTAATAGTAAAATATCTATGTAACTTTCTACTTTTGTAGCTACAGTTACACTTGATTTTATTAACTCTTTTATCTTATTTCTTTCAACACACTCAAAAAATTGCAAAAATGGAAAATTTAGTCATAAAAGGTAGTCATGGAACATTTTTTACACCAAATGTAACTTTTTCTACATCTGGTATTTGTGAAATCTCTGGGGAGTCTTATTTGGAAGAATCATTTGAGTTTTATGATAACTTAATTAAATGGATAGATAAATATTTTGCAGAAGGAGCAGCATCTATTCAATTATCTTTTAAACTCACTTATTTTAACACAAGCTCTTCTCGTGCTATATTAGATTTATTAACTTCTTTGAAAGGATACCAAGAAGCAGGTAAAGAAGTTACTGTAAATTGGTACTACCCAGACCCCGATAATGATGAAATGCGTATGGAAGCAGAAGATTATATAGATGAAACAGGTTTGGAAATTAATTTAATTAGTTACCCAGCCTAGTTATTACAGAACTCCTCTTTATTAATCTAAAAATTTGTAGTCAAACTTTATTGAAAATAAACTTTCTCTCCATACCATGAAAGTTTATTTTTTTGTTTTAAACAGCTAATAGTTGTTTCAATTGTAGAGAATAAAGTAGGAAAAGTTTTCTTAGTGCAAATTAATGCCTATATTTACTTTGGTAGTTGTCTGCCGATTAAAGTTTACCTTATATTATTAATTGGTATATTTGTTTTTTATATCCTAAAATTACTTCTTTATCTATGGCTGCACTATTAGATGATAATGAAAAACCTAAAATACTGGAAGTCAATGATTTAACAGTTAAATTTAATACAGAACGAGGCGAAATTACAGCTGTTAATCATATTAATTTCTATATTAGAAAAGGGGAAACTGTGGGCATAGTAGGCGAGTCTGGTTCAGGAAAGTCTGTAACAGCAATGTCTTTGATGCGATTAATTTCGCACCCAGGACGAATAATAGATGGGCAAATGTGGTTTGAGTCACCGTCTTTGGGGCGTATAGATATAGCACAAATTAACCAACAACAGATTAGAGAATTAAGAGGTAGTGAAATGGCAATGATTTTTCAAGAGTCAGCTACTTCATTAAACCCTGTTTATTCTTGTGGTGAGCAAGTCATGGAAAATATCTTGTTGCACGAAAGAAATGTAACTAAAAAAGATGCCAAAGTAAGAACTATTGAACTATTTAAAAAAGTAAAACTTCCTCGTCCAGAATCTATTTTCAAGTCTTATCCTCACGAACTTTCTGGAGGACAAAAACAACGTGTAATGATAGCTATGGCGTTATCTTGTAACCCTTCTTTGTTGATTGCAGACGAGCCTACGACAGCCTTAGATGTTACAGTACAGTCCCGCATTTTGCAGCTTATTCAAGAGTTGAAAGAAGAAAGAGAAATGTCGGTAGCTTTTATTACACATGATTTGGGTGTAGTTGGCGAAATAGCAGATAGAGTAATTGTGATGTATCGGGGACAAGTGGTAGAAGAAGGTACTGTTTGGGATATTTTCTCCAACCCTAAACACCCATACACCAAAGGTTTGTTGGCGTGCAGACCACGCTTAGACATTAAACTCAAAGTATTGCCCGTAGTGGCAGATTTTATGACTACAGATGTTGAAGGAAATATTGTAGAAAACAACAAATTTAGTTCTGTTGGTCAAGCCTTGATGCTCAACTATCAAAGTGGTAATGAACTACGGGAAAAACACAATGATTTGATGAAAGAACAGCCCTTATTGCAAGTCAGAAACCTAAAAGTGCATTTTCCGATAGAACGAAATATTTTGGGGCAAACCAAAGCTGTAGTAAAAGCTGTAGATGGGGTAAGTTTTGATGTGTATAAAGGCGAAACTTTGGGCTTAGTTGGTGAGTCTGGCTGTGGAAAAACAACTTTGGGGCGTACCATTTTGCGATTAGTAGAAGCTACAGCAGGTGAAATTATATTTAACCAACAGGATATTAGAAAATTACCAGCCGAAAAGCTCCGCCAATTACGCAAAGATATTCAGATTATTTTTCAAGACCCCTACTCTTCTTTGAACCCAAGAATGACTGTAGGTGAAGCTATTATGGAGCCTATGCGTATTCATAAAGTGATGAATAATGATAAGCTACGTAAGGAGAAAGTCATTCATTTATTAGAAACTGTTAATTTAAAAGCAGAACATTTTGACCGTTATCCACATGAATTTTCGGGGGGACAACGCCAACGGATTTGTATAGCTCGGACTTTGGCTCTTGAGCCTCAATTTGTGATTTGTGATGAGTCTGTTTCTGCCTTAGATGTATCTGTGCAGGCACAAGTATTGAATTTATTGAATAAACTGAAAAAAGAATTTAATTTGACCTATATTTTTGTTTCACATGATTTGTCTGTAGTTAAATTCATTGCAGATAGAATTATGGTAATGAGTGATGGACAAATAGAAGAAATAGGTTTTGGCGAAGATGTTTACAGTAAACCACAGAAAGAATATACTAAAAAACTCATTACTTCTATTCCCAAAGGTAGCATAGAAGACATACGTAAACGTATGATTATGAAGAAGAAGCAACAACAAACTAAGCAAGCAGAAATGAATAAAAATAGCTAAGACAGCCTTAAAAACATACTATTGGGTGTAATTTTTTGAAAATTACACCCAATAGTATGTTTTTAAATAATTTTTTGTTTTGTCAATAAAAGTATAATAAAGAAATTATCTCTTACACTTCTTTAGGTACTTTTAAACCAATTTTTAGGATAAAATAAAGTACAATCAACGCAATAAATAGCCAAGCCACCCCAATACCAATAGAAGGTAAGCCTGTCAAATCTGCAATTTTATCTGCATCACTACCTATATTGCTACGACTAATCAAGTCTTCTTTAATATCTATGATAACATATAGGCAATTAGTTAGACCAATAAATTTTAAGAAATAATCATGAAATATATTAGGTAAAAAGATACTCGTTAATAATAAGACTATCCCAAAACCTACACAAAACAGAATACCAAACATTTCGCCTGTCAAAAACACATAATAAGAAATGCCCAAAACAATACAAGCTATAAAAGCAGTAAGCAGACGGTCTTTATTGGTTCTTAAAGCTAACACCCAAATCAAGCCTCCCCATAACATGCTTCCTAAATAACCCGCAGAAGCAACCGCAATATTAGCTAGTGGCGTATCTGGTCTTATAGACTGGCAGTAGCCTCCAACTCGATAATCTATCTGTATATTGACAATCTCGCCACCAAAGGCTACAGCCATTAATCCATGACTAAGCTCATGAAAAATAACGACTAAGAGCTTTATAGGATAAATAAGAATTGTATTCCAAAATAAAACTACAATAACAAAAAAGAAAAGCAGAATAAGAATTTGTTTGAACCAAGACCTTTCGGCTTGTGTAATTGGTAGGTTTTCAGGCATGACATTAAATATTTTAACAACAATAGTAAACTCAATACAATTAGCTCTTGTAAATTTATTGTGATTTTACGTAATAAAATATTAAATGTTATCTCTTTCTATTCTACAAATAGCTTGATTGATAATTATAGGCATAACAGAGTTTTTTCCTTACTGATTATCAATGAGTTAAGCTATTTTAATTTTCTTTTTACAGAAATGTACCTTTTTTTGGCACGAAGGTTTTTTATTCCAAGCAAACTTTCTGAAATTTGCGGACTTTTTATTATCATTCAGAAAAATGGACAAAAATCAAACCGTAGGTATTACACTCATTTCCCTATTGTTGTTGGCATATTTGGCATACTTCAGCATCTATCCGCCAGCACCCGAAGTAAACACAAAACAAATCAACGACTCTATAGCCCAAATACAGAAACAGGCACAAGTAGAAGCACAAGCAGCCGTTCAACAACTACCAGACTCGGTACTGAAACAGCAAAAAGGCGTATGGGCTGCGGGTTTGAAAGGAGAAGAAAAAGAAGTGATAGTAGAAAATCAAGACCTTAAAGTTACACTATCGTCTAAAGGCGGTAAAATCGTAGCTGTTCAACTCAAAAACTACAAAACTTTTGACAAACAGCCTCTTTTCTTGGTTACACCAAAAGGTTCTGAGCAAAAATTAGAAATTGGTACAAATGTAGGTAATTTAGATTTATATAATTTGTACTACACCGTAACACAAAATACGCCTCAAAGTGTTACATTTAAAATGCAAGTAGCTGATAACCAATTTGTAGAGCAAACTTACAGTCTTGAACCACAAGGTTTTACATTGGCATACCAACTCAACACACAAGGAATGGATAGCCATATTACAAATAAAGTAGCTACTTTCTCTTGGCAAAACGAATTGCAACGCAACGAAAAAAATATAGAACTTTCTCGTACTCAATCAACAGTTAATTTCTTTACACAAGACGGTGATTTAGAGGCAATTAGCGAAGCAGAGCAGGATTTTGAAGAATTAAAAGCAGAAACTCCTGTACGTTGGGTAGCTCACAAAGAAAAATTCTTTACGGCTGGTATCTTAACCAACAAAGTTTTTAATAATCTATATACTTCTACCGAAGTTCCCAAAGAAACTCAATTGAAAAAAGTAAAGACATTATATATGTCTATGCAAATGCCTTTGACAGATTTGGCTAATAATGCGGCGGGTATTCGTTTTGCGTTTGTGCCTAATGATTATGATGTAGCTAAAGCTATTGCAGAAGGTTATCAAAAAAATGTTTATTTGGGTTGGGCTATTTTTGCTCCTATCAATATTTATCTTATTCGCCCTGTTTTCCAATTCTTTGAGAGTATCACAAGTAATTATGGAATAGTTATTTTCTTGTTAGTATTAGCTATTAAATTGGCTCTTTTTCCATTGGTTTACAAGTCATATATTTCTATGGCAAAAACAAGAGTATTGAAGCCAGAAATTGATGAAATCAAAGAAAGAGTAGGCGATGATATGTTGGCATTACAACAAGAACAAATGGCTTTGTACCAAAAAGTAGGCGTAAATCCGTTAAGTGGTTGTATTCCTGTATTAGCCCAAATGCCTATATTATTGGCAATGTTCAACTTCTTCCCGAACCTTATAGACCTACGCCAAAAAGGTTTCTTGTGGGCAGATGACCTTTCTTCTTATGATACGATTGTAAATTTACCGTTTACCATACCTTTTTATGGCGACCACGTAAGTTTATTTACTATCCTGATGACTATTTCTACATTGGTTTATACATATTACAACAATCAAATGACGATGAGTTCTGCCTCTAACAATCCGCAGCAGTCGATGATGGTCTTTATGTCTTATACCATGCCATTAATTTTCTTTTTTGTATTAAATTCTTTCTCTTCTGGTTTAACGTATTATTATTTCTTGTCAAACGTCATCACAATCGTACAACAATTAGCTATTCGTAGCTTTGTAGATGACAAGAAAATTCGAGCTATTTTGGAAGAAAATAAAAAGAAAAATGCCAATAATCCACAGAAAAAAGGTGGTGGTTTTCAGTCAAGATTACAAGACATGATGAAAGCACAAGCTGAACTAGCAAAACAGCAACAAGACCAAAATAAAAAGAAATAAGCATGTTTTAATCTGTTAATTTACACTTTCCAAGTCCCAAAGACTTGGAAAGTTATTTGTAGTACACCCTCTAAAGTTTCTTCCCCAAATTTTTACTTCTTAGTGCTATGTACCAACGTCAATCTCTTTCCAACACCATAGATTGGGTAACAGTAGGTTTATACTTTGCCCTTGTCATTGCAGGTTGGCTGAATATCTTTGCAGTTGTTTACACACCAGACTCTACCAAAGCTATTTGGGATATTTCCCTCAATTCAGGTAAACAGTTGATATGGATAATTGGAGCAAGTATATTGATTTTTTTTATGTTACTATTAGATATTAAATTGTATCTTTCCTTGCCTTATATAGCATACGGTTTTACCATTTTTTTGCTAATTTTAGTAGCCATTATCGGTAGAGATATACAAGGTTCAAGGTCTTGGTTTGAGTTTGGGAGTTTTCGTTTCCAACCCGCAGAAATAGCGAAATATACGACTGCCTTAGCCCTTGCAAAATATTTGGCAGACCCTACCCGCAAGATGATGAAATTAGATACACTTTTGCCTACTTTAGCTATTGTTTTTGCCCCTGCTGTCATAATTATTCTGCAAAATGAAACAGGAACAGCTTTGGTCTTTGCAGCCTTTATGATAGTGCTGTACAGAGAAGGACTATCTGATTATATCATGGGGTTTGGTTTACTCACTGTCATATTATTTTTAGTTACCTTATTTCTTATTCCTGCCAAGTATGTACTTTATGTGTCTATTGGTTTAGCATCAATAGGGTTTTTACTAACTCTTTTTTACTATTTTTTATCTTTTTCAAAGAAAAAAAATAGTAAACTAATTATTTATATCTTAATTTTTGGCTTTTCTGCGGGTATAATTCAGGGTACAGGGTATTTTGTCAATGGAATATTGAAGGAACACCAACGCAAACGGATAGAGGTATTAGTAAACCCAGATATAGACCCTCAAGGTATTGGCTGGCAAGTAACCCAATCAAAAATTGCCATTGGCTCTGGTGGTGTAACGGGCAAAGGATTTTTGCAAGGCACGCAAACCAAGTTTGATTTTGTGCCAGACCAAAGTACAGACTTTATTTTTTGTACCATTGGCGAAGAACACGGTTGGGTAGGTACTTCCATCATCATTATTCTTTTCGTAGTTTTATTATTTAGGTTAATAGCCTTAGCAGAAAGACAAAAAAGTAAATTTTCAAAAATTTATGGGTATTGTGTAGTGGCTATTCTTTTTTTCCACTTTACCATTAATATAGGCATGACTATAGGGCTATTTCCTGTAATTGGTATTCCCCTACCCTTCTTTAGCTATGGTGGGTCAGCTTTATTGTCCTTTACGGTGTTATTATTTACAATGGTCAAATTAGATACCTACCGAAGACAATCTTTAAATCAGTAACAACGTATGTTAAAACTATGATGACTGTAATTTTTTCCAAAATATTGGATTTTATAGAAAATTTTGTGTAACTTATTTCAACAATGTACGCCCACAAAATTTTATTATCTAAATAAGACATTTTTTGAAAACAATTTTATTTCTCATTAGGTTAGTCAAATAAATCTTACATACAGACATTGTTAATAAACTTGTAAGTCATCAAAGGCTTAATACAATCAGCATTTTTACAACAACGTCTTTTATACGCATATATTTTTCACCCTAAATCCCATTCGTTGTGAGTTACTATTCTATTAAAGATTTAGAAAACCTAACAGGTATCAAAGCACACACTATTCGAATGTGGGAGCAACGCTATGGTATCATTAAGCCAGAACGGACAGACTCTAATATTCGATTGTATGGAGCAGATGAATTGAAATTGATGCTCAATATTGCTTTATTGAACAACAATGGTTATAAAATTTCTCGCATTGCGGAGATGACTCCTACGGAAGTGAAAGAAAGAGTTTTGGAAACTATTGAGAAACATAATAGTTATGAAGACCAAATTCATGCACTTTCTGTAGCCATGATAGACCTTGACGAGGACAGATTTGAAAAAATTATGTCTTCTAACATCATACAACATGGTTTTGAAAAGACCATGATTAATATTATCTATCCTTTCTTGATTCGTATTGGTACGTTGTGGTTGGCAAATACTGTCAATCCTGCACAAGAACATTTTATTTCTAATTTGATTCGCCAAAAAGTCATTGTAGCTATTGACGGCTGTTTTGAACCGAATAAAATTAATCCTAAAAAGTTCATGATGTTTTTACCTGAAGGAGAACTTCATGAATTGAGTTTGCTTTTTGCTTATTATTTGGCAAAATCTCGTGGCAATAAAGTGTATTATTTGGGGCAAAGTTTGCCTTTACATGATTTGGTAGAAGTGCATAGAGTTCATAAACCAGATTATATATTTACTGTCATTACATCTGCACCGCCACCAGACCAAGTACAAAGCTATATTAACTCTTTGGGTGAAAAATTCAAAGAAACGCAAATATGGCTAACAGGCTACCAAGTCATTGGGCAAGATGTAGAGTTGCAAGATAACATGACACTGTTCACTACCATAGCCCAAATGGTTGAGAGTATTGAAGATTTGAGAGTACAGAGGTAATTTACTGTGCCAAAACAAACAAAGCTACAAATATAGTAGCTTTGTTTGTTTTATTGTAACTACTACCGCAACAAAGCCAATTTGCCCACACTTTTCACCACTTCGCCTGTCTGCATATCTTTTAAGACTACGTGATAAATATATAAGCCATTTTCCAAAAACTGCCCCGCCTCATTTTGCCCACGCCATTCATAGGTAAAAGTTTGCGGAACAAACTCAAAATCTTCATCAAACCGCCAAACTAACTGCCCTGCCGTATTGTAAATAGCAAATTCGGCTTGCATGGCTACATCTGTACGATTTTGTTCCACAGTAACTACTATTCTATCTGAAAATGGATTAGGACTAGCAGTTGTTTGTACGGTCAAAGGTGGCAAGTTTACAAAGAAAGTAACTGTAGCCGTTGCAGGATTATTATAAGTATCCCAAACTTGTAGCTGCAAAGTGTATTTGCCCGCAGCTAAATTTTTCAATGGGAAATAAATACTTCCCTTCGTAAAATCATCTTTATCGGCTATATAATAAGAGTTGAGTACAAAAGTTGTTGTACCGTTTAGCGTAGCTACAATGTCTTGACCTATGCCAGCATTTGAGATATTAATACCATTAGCATCTCCTAATTTTACAATCAGTTGTGTATTCGCAGGTACAACATCATTGTTCTTAAACTGTTCATTTTCAACAAATAACTGTACCGTTGGGGCGGTATTATCTACAGGTGCATTGTTACGACTTCCACCTATTGTAATGGCGGTGCTTGCTCCTGCTGCATCAGTAGTTTTGTCATTTTGTACGGCATAAGCATAGAGTTTACCTGCACCATTTTGATAATCTATATTTTTAGGTACAATGAATGAACACGAAAATTTACCATTTATAACACTTGCTTGTCCCTGAAAAAGAATATTGTCTTGTCGGCTAAAAGTCATTTTGGCATCTAACACACCCAAAGTTTGTACGTTATACTTTTTGTCCAACACTACCACTGTAGCCGTTCCACTAAAAGCTGTATTGAGGACACCTTTATTGCGAATTTCGCCTTGTATCGTTATTTGATTAAGGGCAGCAAGTTGTTGAGTAGGTTTGCCATCTACACTAATTTGAGTAAAAACAATGTCTTGGGCAGGGTACGCCAACCGCATAGATGGGTCGCCTAACAAAACAAAATTACGGTTAGCTGCTCCTCGCAAACTGTTATTTTTGGTAATACGTATCACATCTCCCAAACGAGGCATTTCGCCATTGGGCAGTGGTTGGTAAACTGCCTCCCAAAAAGCCTCATTCACAAACGAATTATTGGTATTGTAAACAGGTCGGCTGGTCGTAAGCATACCTATAGCTCCGCCTTCGGGGTTGTTCAGAGAGTATTCGGCTGCCGTGCGGAGTGTGCCGTCATACCGCCCAAATTCGCAGGTAGCTGTCATAAACAAGGGCATATTGTTCAATCCGCCTTGCCAACGAGAGGCACTGCTGGTAGTTAAAGCCCTTTCTGATGCCCACCCCGATTCTGAACCATGCCCAATGTAGTTGATAATCAAACTACCTTTTTCTACGGCTCTGTCCACTTTTTGGCGAATCTGCGGAGAAATAACTGCACTCCCCACAGACTCCGTAGGATATGCGTCCATTAATAGTTTTTCGGTTTGTACTACAGGGAATTGTCTGGCAATATTATCTGCTAATAGGTTAGATTCAGCTTGAAAAAGTCCTCTTTTATCATCATCATTATCTGCTAAAAATACTGTATTAGTTCGCCACATTCCCATGCTGTTTCCACTACTGTAGGCTATCAGTTTATTGACCATGACCGCAGCCTCTCGCAACATTTCTCTTTCTGTAGCACTTTTGCGAATAGGCAAACGACCTACGCCTATTTCCATTTTTGCTTGGTCTATTGCCCCAGACTCCGCCCATTCTCCTTCATTTTCGTCTAATAAAGCAAAATAATCGTCTGAACAATAGTTAAAAACAGGGTCTATGTATTCTACTGATTGGTAAGTAGGCACTAAATCTTCATTGCCTTTATACTTAAAAGACGCATTGCCAAAGAGCAATAAGTATTTTAATTTTTTGTCTTTTAAATATAAAAACCTTACAAAATCTCTAATAGCCGAAACGTCTTTTCGTCCAGATGAAAATTCATTGTAAACTTCTTCGGTAGTTACTACGGCTACCGTTAATTTATCGTTACTTTTACGAAAATCTGCTAATCTTTGTGCTTCTTGGCGAAACAATGGGTGGCAAACTATCAATAAATCTGCTGTAGCCATACCCCTCAAATTCTGCGTATTGACTTTTCCAGCTACTTGTGGGTTGGGAAAATTAGCCGTAGGATTAAAGGCTATAAACTCTCTGACTATATTACTTTCTCTTTTGAAAGCTAAGTTATTGACTTGTTGGCGAGTGGCATTGTAAGGCGTAGTAACGTCCCAAACTTGCATAGTTGTTGGCGTGTTTGGTGCAAATTGGTAAGTGCTTACAGCATTACGCAAACTCTTTATACTTCTGAACAAGGTTTGATTACCGTATAATTGCAATTTTCTTTCTACATTCAACACAAAAAAATCTAAACACGCAAATGCGTTGCCGTCTTGTCCATTGTCAAAATTAAGCCGAACAGTGGTAGCTGTGTTATTGGCTGTCCAAAAATCATTTATTTTTAGCGTAGCCAAACTACTCACTTCTCTACCTTTGGGAATATAGTTAGCATATCTTGGGTCAAAAGCAGGATAAGGGGTTACATTGATTTCGGTGGCATCTTTGCCGTTGATTTGTACGTTGATTTTCAGTTGGTTAGTGCGTGAAGCCCCAAAAGCCTTGATGTATAATTTGGCTGTGCCGTTGTCTGCCACGCCTTCCATTCGCAGCGTGGAATTGATAGTTTGGGTACGCACAAAGTCTGTGAGGCGTGTATCTAACCATGTTCTACCGCCGTTTTCTATATTGGTTACGTCTTTTTCGTAGTAGTCTATCTCGTCATAAGTCGTCAATATAGCTCCTTCGCCTTGTGGAGCAGCAGCAGTTTCAATACGTTTGCCTTTATTCAGTCCAATAGTCAAAAAATAATAATTATTATCATCATAAAAATTATTTTCGTGGCGTATCAAATCTTGAGTAGCATCATAATAAATTTTATTTGCACCTTCGGCATAAAATAAGACAAAATCATTGTCATCAAATTTGCCATCATCTTCGCCACTTACCCATATTGCATTTTCTTGTAAGTCCGCAGGTCTGGGAGTTTGGTTAGCTTGAGGCAATATACCACCACCATTGCCAAAAACTTGAATGTTTTGCGGATTGATTTGGGCGGTATTAATGCCTAATTGTGTAAGCAAATTTTTATCTATTTTGTAAATGCCCCTTTGCGAAGCAGGAATAGCTAACTTGTAAAATGTACCTTGCGACAAAACAGAATTTTGTGCTGTTAAATCATTCATTAACAATAAATTACAAGCTAAACAACTTAATTGTAGGAAATATTTTTTGATTTGAAAGTGCCACATAGTTATCAAATTTTTACTTAAAGATACGATAGTTTTTAGGTTTTGTAACAACAAGAAGAATTTATACTTGTATAAAAATGTTTTGTCGTGCCTATTAGTTTCATTTTAATCAATACAAAAATTCTATGTGTTATTTGCTTTTTTAGTCTTTCTTTCTAATATTGGAATAACATACAATAACATTACTATTCATATATGAAAACAGAACAGCACCATTGGAAAAATAATACAGGTTGGATAAGCACCAAAGGACATCAACTCAAAGATTCTGCCCAATTAGTTTTGGTCTTTGGTAGCCGACAAGCCCTGCAAGATGCTCAAAAGTTTACGGATTTGAGAGAAATGTATCCTCATGCCCACTTGTTGTTAGGTTCTACAGCAGGTGAAATTATAGATATAGAAGTTCACGACAATAGTATTATTGCCACTGCCGTTTATTTTGAAAAAACACCATTTAAAGTAGCTCAAACCCAAATTACAGAAGACCGAAACAGCGAAGCAGCAGGCAAGGAATTAGCAACAGCACTTTTGGGAGATAATCTCAAGCACGTTTTTGTATTGTCTGATGGTTTAGCCGTCAATGGTTCGGATTTAGTAGATGGTTTATACAGTGTGTTGCCCGCAGATGTGGTCATTACAGGCGGTTTGGCGGGAGATGCAGCCAATTTTGAACTTACTTTAGTAGGACTTAACGAAGTGCCAAAAGCTAAAAATGTTGTAGCTTTTGGTTTGTATGGCGAGCATATTCAGTTGGGTTATGCGTCTATTGGCGGTTGGGAGGCTTTTGGGGCAGAAAGATTGGTTACAAAATCCGAAGGCAATGTTTTATATGAATTGGACGGAAAACCAGCCTTAGAACTTTACAAGACGTATTTAGGCGAAAAAGCAGCAGGTTTGCCCGCCACTGCCTTGTTGTTCCCGTTGAGTTTGGAAAATAAAGATGCAGCTAATAACTTATTGGTACGCACAATTTTAAGTATAGACGAAGCCTCACAAAGTATGACTTTTGCAGGAGATATTCCGCAAGGTTGTAAAGTAAGGCTGATGAAAGCTAATTTTGAAAAATTAGTAGATGGAGCAGAACAAGCCAGCGAATTGAGCCAAGAAGTTTTGGGAGCAGAGGCAGATTTAGCTATTTTGGTAAGTTGTGTAGGGCGAAAACTTGTTATGGCACAACGGATAGAGGACGAATTAGAAGCTGTACGAGCTGTAGTAGGTGATGAAACTACAATTACAGGCTTTTACTCTTATGGAGAGTTAGCTCCATACAAACAATTTAAACCTTGTTTATTACACAACCAAACCATGACTGTAACATTAATGACAGAAAGATAGTTCTATGAATATGCTAACATATCCATTGGATTTGGCGTAATTTGAAGTGTAATTTCTGTTACATTAGTTAGTTTACTACAAACTTTTTTAAATCTTACAAAATCTTTCAATCAGCACTCTACTACATGGAACACAGAATGAAAGGTACTTATCATAAAGTATTAGAACGGCAGATACGCAAATTTTTGGGTAAAGAAGCTGTGATTCCTGAAGAATATCTTGGATTATTTTTAGCTATTAGCGACACTTACAAACAGTATGAAGATGACCGTCTTTTGATAGAACATACGATGGACGTAAGTTCGCAGGAACTTTCTACGGTTAATCAAGAGTTGTTGAGGCAAAAAAATGCCTTAGAAATAGCCTACGAGGAATTACGGGCAGCACAAGAACTGCTACAAGAAAGTGAACGAATAGTGGCAATGTCTGTGGAATTGCGTGAAGCCTACAGTTTATTGGAACAACAAACCGAAGAACTAAAAACGGCTCACGTCAATCATCATGCTGCGATTCAACGTGCAAAGAAAATTCAGAATGCCTTGTTGCCTACACGCCATAAGATAGCCGACCATTTCCAAGAATTTTTTGTGTTTCATCAGCCTTTAGATATTGTATCTGGCGACTTTTTTTGGTATTCAGAAGTGCAAAATCTCCAAGTATTAATAGTGGGAGATTGTACGGGGCATGGTGTACCGGGGGCTTTTATGACTATTATGGCAAATGCTCTACTTGATGAAATTGTAAATACCAATCAAATCAGTTCACCCGAACAGATATTGGATATGTTGGACAAAAAAGTAACATTTTCGCTAATGCAGGGTAAAGATAGTACACATGACGGTATGGACATGTCCGTAGTTTGTATTGACAGAATAGCAAAGACTTTGACCTTTGCAGGGGCAAAACACATCTTGTACCATGTTCGCCAACAAACTTTACATGAAATTAAAGGTGCTATTTTCCCTATAGGTGGGCATGAACTACCTTTTCCAAAAAATTTCCAAAATTTTGTGATTCCTTACGAAGCTAACGACATTTTTTACATGACCACAGACGGCTACCAAAGCCAATTTAGCCCTGTGTATGGTAAATTTTTAAGAAAAAGACTACGAGAAACTATCATGAGGTATCACAACTTAACATTAGTACAACAAAGACCCAAGTTTAAGTTTACTTTTGCTGAATGGAAAGAAGATGAAAAGCAGACTGATGATATTTTGTTATTAGGGTTTAAGGTGAAACGATAATTTTGTTACTAATAATTCATTTATAGTTTTTTCCAATCATTTCTTTCTCCCAAAACTTGTAAAAAGCTAATCTTTAGCCTATATTGTTACTAAAATTTCCAATCAACAATATATGGCTATACGCATGGGGCGGTGGGACTGCACAGTGTGCGGACATCGTGGCAATTTAGGGAATCAATTACATTGCTTACAGTGTAATGCCCCAAGAGGCAAAGATGTTGTTTTCTATCTTCCTGAAAACGAAGGAGAAATAACAGAGCACCGCCTTATCAATGAAGCCAACGCAGGGGCAGATTGGATTTGTACCTACTGCGGTAGTGGCAACAAGGCTACGGCAACACACTGTCATAGTTGCGGAAATGACCGAAATACAGAGGATAAAACGTTGAGTACCCAAGAATATGATTTAAACAATACACCCAGCACTTCGGAAGATGCAGACAAAATTCGTAGGGAAGAAAAACAACGAAAAAACAGTTCTCAATCTAATTTTCATCAAGAAAAACCTAAGTATTTACAAGACAAACTGCCAAAAAAAATTGAATACAAAAAATTAAATCGTTGGATAAGTGCTGCTACAGTGATAGCAACAGTTATCCTTTCATTTGTGGCTTTGACTTATGTCCCTCACTATGGCAATAAAACCCCTTGGGACGCAATCCTTCATTTTACTTTGCATGACTACAAACCTGCTTGGCAATTCCAACAGGCTTTGCATACACAACAAGAAACAGTTAGTTACAACGTCAAAAGTTTTTATTGGCAGCGAAATATTACAATAGAAAGAGGCGAAGATGTAATGCACGAAGATTGGTCTGTGCCAGCCGCAGGCAAATACATTCGTTCTTATCAAGCCATTCACCATTATATACAAGTGCAAGACGGCTACGAAACTAAAACTCGGCAGGTGCGTGTAGCTTCGGGAACTCGCCGTTACAAGTGTGGCACAAAAAGCAAAGGAAATGGCTATTTTGAAGACAAATACTGCACAGAAACCACGTACACCACCAAAACAGAAAGCTACTCTGTACCTCGTTATAAGGACAAGCCAATTTATGCCACTAAGTATGTTTATACACTAAGAGAATGGCATACAGACCACCAAGAAATTAGTGAAAGTTACAGTACAAAACCGTATCGGAAATCGTATAGTAGTAGTTTTAGGGGAGATAAATGGCGAGAAGGCGAAAAAACGCAAGTCTATCAACTCTCTATTTTACATGAAAACCAAAAAGATTCAGCTCTTTATGTCGTAGATTTTAATGATTGGCAAAAATTTATGCCTCTTAAAAAACTTCAAGTACAACAACATATTGCTGCTTTTCAACCAACTAAAGTAGCCTTGTTGAAGGTTTTGAAATAACCAAGTTTAACCAATTACCGCCTTAAACGCAATAGCCATAAGAAGTATTAATAATACTGATACTGTTATGATAGAAAGAAATACAATTTTTATAGTTGCATTAATTCTTTCTTTTTGAGAAATTAACAGCACATTAATTTTATCAACTGTAATATCTACCTCATCTACAATTACTTTAAGTTGTGAACTCAAACCATCTTTGTCATTCATACTATGCCCTATCTCTCTTTCTATGGTAGCTATTTGCAAAAAGGCACTCATATAATTACTCAAAGCCTCTCTTAAATGCTGTCTTTCTAATTCGTGTAGTTTTGTATTGATAGACAAATCTTGTTCTAAAGACATATAAACAGCACGTAGATTAGTAATATAAAAAGTATCTTTTCTTAACAAATAATCCTTTTCATATTTACGCATTTGTAATATTTTTTCGGTACTAACCAAAGGGTGTGTTTCCAACTCGGTAATATTCCGCCTCATTTTCCCTTCCATACCATACTCTTTGTAACCTCTTTGAATTTCTTTTTGGACAATCAACCGAAAAATGCTATCGTATTTATTCATTAGTTTATCCAAATGTCGTACCTCTGTAACTAAGTCTTTTTTCTGAATATTTTTGAGTGTAGCTATTTTGATATGTAAGGTATCAATGTCTTTCAGTAACTTTTCATACTTTGTAAGGGAGTAACTATGCCCTGTTTGAAAAAAATCATCTTGATAAATTTCATACAACATAAAATCTTGCCCTAACTTAATGGCATGAACAGTTTTATTGAACAACGTATTTGCATAACTCGTAAGCTGTTCGGTACTTTCCATTCTCCTAAATAACTCAAAACTCACCACAGACACCATCAGAGAAATGCTGGAGTAAATCAAAAAACCAATAAAAATACGTTTAGGAAACTCTCTCATGGTAAATAAAAAACTAAGAAACTATATTTGTCAAACACCTCAATTTGTTTGAAAAATAGTTAAAGGTTGAGCAACTGCTAACCTTAAAGATAAGGTTAGCACAATATTATTTTTTTAATTGATAAATGCAATTTTTCCTACCAAACTTTGTTCACCATTTTTATTGGCACAAAACACCAAGTACACACCTGTATCTGCTCGCCTGCCTGTATAGTCTGTGCCTCGCCAAACGGCAGTACCGCCTACCGCCTGCGTTTCATGCACCAACCTGCCCGTAACATCTGTAATTTTGATAAAACTACTTTCTGCCAAACCGTCTATAGTAATGACACCCTGAAAGTTTGGTTGCACAGGATTAGGGAAAATCCTCACCGTACCAAAGTCGTTGGTGGCTTCGGTAGCATCACTTCTGTAAGAAACAATGCCTGCCTCCGTAGCAAAAAACACCTCGCCATCTTTGCCATTGACCGCAATGTTCTGAATATTATTGGCTAATAAAGGTGAGTTTTGGGCAGTAAAATGTAGTAAGTTTTCTGAACCATCTGGCGAAAATAACCAAGCCCCCTTCCCTCCTACGCCTATCCATTTCCGATTACCGCCATCTATTTGTAAAGCCGTAACATTTTCATCTCTAAACAAAGGTCTTTGCTCAAAAACCACCAAAGAAGTTTGCACTTGATTACGCGTAAGAGCTGCAGCAGCCGAAATGATATAACGCAGCCCTTTGTCTGTGCCTATCCATAAACTACCGTCCTTGTCTAAAACCATACAATTAATGTTTTTGCTGGGCAAATCTATGTTTTCCAAGACTTTCACAGTGCCATTTTCATTCAAAACAGCTATTACTCCCGAATTATCCGTTGGGGATTTGAACAATACCCAAATGTTATTGCCTTCATCTGCCAATAATTGTATGGGGATTTGTACGTTACTTTGATTGACACTTCCAATCGGAAACGGCTGCCAAGTGCCAGTTGTGTTTCTCCTGTAAATCAAGGTGTTATCTCCCCTACCCTGCTGCACTCCTGCCCACAAAATGCCTCTATTATCTATCAAAACACTTGTAACTTGGTTATTGGGCAAATTGCCATTAGCGGTGTTGATTACGGAAAATTGTTTTTTTGCCAAATCTGCTTGTAAAATTCCGTCATTTAGCGTAGCAAAATAGATTTTTTGCTCTTGCGTAGCATACGTAGGTGTTACTAAGTTTCTAATGGTGGGAATGGGTACGATACCTTGTAAAATTTTATCCACACCATTAAAATTTGTCCATTGGTTACTATCAAAAACATAAAAACCTAATAGGCGGTTTTGGGCTTGCAATGTGGACGTGAAACCTCCCGAAGTAGCCACAATTTTTTCATTCATGTAGGCTAAATGTGAGGCTTGTAAATTGTACGTGCCTCTGGGATAATTAGGCAAAAACTGCGAACCATCTACATTTTTCAATACGCCATTATTGCTATCTGCTACCCACAATGTATTTCCTTCATAATCAGCTTCTTGTGGCGAAATAAGATTGTTAGAACTAAATGATTGGGCGGTATTGCTGGCATCTATACTTACTAAAAGCTGGGCAGCACAAACAATAATTTTTTGATTATCCGAACTCGACGATATGTTATTAAAATTGCGGGCAGCTAAGGCAGGAATATTCAAAAATCTTGCTCGTCCTTTGTCGTATTCAAAAATACCCAAACCATCATCACTAAAATAGAGTTTATCATTTTTAGAAGCAATACTCCGTATTCTTACTGTATTTAAAGTTAATTTTTTCCAATTTCTAAAATCCAATCTATTGACTGTTGGGGCTAAAGATGCAGCTAAAAGCCCCTCTGTACCTGTAGCCAAAAAAAGACTGTCTTGTGCTACGGCACTTGCCCAAATCTTCAAAGTGCTGCCATTTGTGCCTAATTGCAAATAACTTTCGGCTATAATTTCTCTCTCCATATCTACTTGTACCACACCAAAATCTGTAGACAAATACGCCAAATTTTTGTAAAATACAATATGATTAATGCCTTTCGCTGAAAGTCTATTGCTATTGGCTATTTCAGGTAAATTTTTAACAAGTAATTGATTATCAGTATCTTTTAAAATATCAATATTGCCATTTCTGTACGTAATCAATAACTTTTTAAGGGTTTTGTGGTAGGCTATTTTTGCAAATTGGTTATCACTCAAACCATCAGATTTATTGACAATCACTATCTCATTGCTTTGTTTGTCCACATAAAACAAACCATTATCAGATACGGCATAAATGCGTGTAGGCGTAATAGCCAAACTACGGGCATTGTGGTAAGTCAAATGAGTTCGCCAAGTTCCCATAGGAATTTGAGCCAATAAAAAGCTATTGCATAATAAAAAGATTAAGCAAAGTAAATAATATTTTTTAAAACTACTATTTTTCATTTGGATAGTCAATAGGTTAAAAAGCTATGAATAATTACTAACAACTGCAATATAATAGGTTTTGCGTAAACCTATAAGGTTTTGAAAACCTTATAGGTTTGATATGTAATAAAAAAGCCTTTCTTCTGTTCAAGAAGAAAGGCTTTTAATTGTTTGTTTAGTTGCGGTTATCTTACCACAAACATATAAACAGGAATTAAAATGTATAAAGCAGGTACAACGACTGCAAAAGCATAACCTAAGTTCTTAATCAATGGCGTATATTTACCATGATACAAGCCCAAAGTTTGGAAACCACTTGCGAAACCATGTACTAAGTGGAAACCTAATGCCAACATAGACAAAGTGTAAAAACCTACGTACAACGCAGAATATTCTGAACCCGAAAACGCAAATTTTACCACTTTGTAAAGGTCTTTGTACTCTTTGCCGTCATAAGTAGCAAATTCTAAGCTACCAAAGTGCATTTCGTACCAGAAATTTTTAAGGTGAACAATCAAGAATATTAAGATGATTGTACCTAAAATCCCCATGTTACGAGAACTCCAAGTTGTACCCGAAGTAGGTTGTTGGTAGCCATACTGCACAGGTCTTGCGTTTTTATTATACATTGTCAATGCCAAAGCATCGAAAACGTGCAACAAAATGATAGCATAGTTGCCATAAGAAATAAATTTGATAAGTGGGTTACTTGTCATAAATTGGGCATAAATGTTAAATGCCTGCCCATCGTCTGCCTTGAGCAACTGCAAGTTACCCGCCAAGTGAACTACTAAAAAGGTACACAGGAATAAGCCTGTAAGAGCCATAATGACTTTGCGTCCTATGGTACTTCTGAATGTAGCAATTATCCAATCCATAGTATTGAGATATAGTTAAGTTTTTGATGTGCGAATATAGAGTTTTACGAATGAATATTGGAAATTTTAGAAAAATAGTTTTGTAAGACTTTTCTGTTCCTATAAACTTTTGTCCATTATTTTGGTTTGCAAAAATCTAAACTCCCAACAAATTTTTGTAAATATCGTAGTTTACTTGTTCAAAACACACAAAAATTACTGTTGTTACACTGCTTGCCGTTTGTGCGTTTGCGACAATTTCTTCATAGTCTTTTACGCTTTGCAAAGCTATTTGAGCTGCTTTTTCTTTGGGAAAACGGTACACACCTGTACTAATATTCGGAAAACTAATAGTCGTAGCTCCTAATTTATTTGCCAGTTGTAAAGATTTAATGTAACAACTTTTCAATAAATTTTCCTCGTTTTTTACGCCTCCGTACCAAATAGGTCCTACTGTATGCACAACATATTTAGCAGGCAATTTACCAGCCCTTGTATAAACGGCTTCTCCTACTTTGCAGCCACCATGTTGCGTACTTAACACTACACAATCCTCAAAAATATCACTACCACCTTTACGGTGAATAGCACCATCTACCCCACCACCACCTAACAGCGAAGTATTGGCTGCGTTTACAATCGCATCTACAGGTATTGCGGTAATATCTCCTAATTTCAGCTCTATGTTCATCTTTTTTCAATGTTTTACCAAAAGTAAAATATACTTGCTGCACTTGCAATAAGGTTTCGTAAAAAAGTTAAGTAAGTAGCTTGGTTGAATAAACTAAAAAGGTGCTATCTTTTTAGAGATAACACCTTATATACTTTCAGTATTTAGCTTAGACAACTAACTTTTCTTCAATTTTTCTTTTAGTTTTTCCAAATGACTTTCTATGTCGTCATTAGTAGAAAGAGAAGGAGCATGATTCACTTCGGCTTTGAGTTGGTTCAATTTTTCATTGACTGTTGGCGAAAAACTACCGCCTAAAATCTTGTCAATTTCTGCATCTAAGGAATTTTGATTGCCCAATACCGTTGTATAAGATTCTGCCAAAGCCTCTTGCTTCTCTACGTCATCACGTAGCTTGTTCATCAAACTCACAGTGCCGTTAATGTTCATGCCTGCCAACTGTTCATTCAATTTGCGAGTTGCCTCACTTACTTTGGCTCTTGCTTTCAAGGCACGTAGTTCTTGTTCCCAAACCTCTATCTGTTGGCGTAGCTGCATGGCGTTTTGTTCCAATTTTTGCACCATTGCCTCATAGCCTGATAGGTTTTTGACATTTCCACTTACTCTTTGCTCTATTTCTTCTTTGCGTGCCAATGCTTGTGCAGCCAATAAGTCTGCTTGGCGTTGTTCTATCTCTCCTATTTGAGCTTTTTGCAATAATAAAATAGCCTTTTTTTCATATTCTCTGCCCAATGTGAGTTGTTGGTCTATTTCTCTTTTTGCACGTATATGCGAAGCCTTCACTTCTGCCAAACTGCGGAGGCTTTCGGCTAAGGCTTGTTTCAGTTCCCTAATCTGCTGTTCTATAAGTTGCGAGGGGTCTTCTACTTGGTCAAGTTTGCTATTGGCATTGGCTTTACTCAAGTTGAATAATCTTTTAAAGATGTCTAACATAATTGTAAAGGTTTACTTGCCATATTTTTTTTCCAAAAAGTCATACGCCTTGTTCAATTTTTGTGAAATTTCTAAGGCTGTTTTATATTTTGTTGGTTCTGTTGCAAACTTGTCGGGGTGATATTTTTTTATCAATGTCTTGTAACTTGCCTTCACTTGGTCAAAAGGCGAATTAGGCGGTAATTCCAACGCCTTCCACGCCTCCAATTCTTCTTGTGAGTATTGAGGTTTTGGCGGTTCTTGCTTAGGCGGTTGTTGATAGTTTTGATATTGATAATTAGGCGGAGTCTGTGTATAACTTTGCTGACTTTCTTCTTTCATCTTCTTCAAATATTCAGCATAAATTTCATCTACGGTTTTGTCGCCCACATCTTCTTTATCTAAAGCACTATTCAAATTGGCTTTCAGTATATTAAATAAACGGTCAAACATAGCAAAAATCAGGTTTAGTAAGTGGATTAAAATTAGTGGATTAAGTAGTTACCCTATAAAAACAAACAGACCTTACAAAGTTTCAAGGATTTTAGTAAGTAAAAACTTATTACTTGCAACGGTTTTTAGGGCTAAATGTTTCATAAAGAATTGCTTAAATTGGCATCAATGCGAATTATGTGAATGATTGGTAGTAGGCAAGTTTTCATTTTCTTGCAACAAAGATTCTCGCAAACCTACAAAATCTGCCAAGACAAAAATCATGGTCGTAAAAGACAAACCTATTTCCATCATCACCAATAATTTTGTAGGAATATTTGTAGGCATAATTTCACCGTAGCCAAAGTACGAAAAAGTAAGAGAACTGAAATAATAAAACTCAAAAACTTGTTCAAAGGTAGTAAATTGTGGATTAATCCCCTCAAAACTCTTGGGATTGCTGCTATACACCAACCAATAATTCCATGCAAAGGCATAAATAGCATTGAGCATATTTAGGAATAAGAACACCAAAAAAATATACATAGGCGTATTTTTTCGGGCAGCTTCTATAATTTTTTTGAGTAGCATATAAAAAAAATACGCTAATTCTAATAAACCTAAAACAATTACTGCCCATGCAAATACAAGATTGTTATTTATTAAGGGCATAAGGGCAAAATGATAGACAAGTACCCACGCATTAATAAGCAAAAAAGGTACGAAACCGTACAAGAGTGCATTGCGAAAGAGAACAGTGTAAGACATAAATTGTTGAGGTTAGTAAGCTTTGTCTGCCAATTTATTCATACCAAGACCTGCGGCGGTAACAGCCAACAACGGAGCTATAAGCACACCCAAAACGGGTATCCAAAGTAACAAGTTAAAAGTCAGACCAATGCCAATGGTGAAACCTTTGTTTTCCCAAATTAGCTCTCGGCTTTGGCGGGCAGGCAGTCGAACAAACTCATTGCGGTAGTCTATCATAGAAAAACCTACAAAATAACTTTCTATCAAAAAAATTAGTAGGGCTATGATAGGCGAAATAGGCGAAAGTAGCAAGCCAATGATAGTGAGTGTAATGGTAAGGAATAGTTCTATGAACAAATTGCGTAGAGAAATTTGTATGCCTCGTAGTACGTCTGTTAGTAGTTGGCTGAGGTCAAAAGGTCTTTCAGGGGTGTTGTGCCAAATTTGTTGTACTTTTTCGGAAAGTAGGGCTAAGGCAGGCGACAAGAGTATGAGCATTAAATAACGGTACATTTTGAGGCAAAACAACAAGGCTATCCCAAAAACTATGGCAGAAAGTAAGCCACTTAGCCAGCCACCACTCAACCAATCGGCAGGGAGTAATGTCATAAAAATACCACTCACCCAAGTAGCTAATTGCCAAATAAAAAATAGCAATGTGCTAAAAACAAGCAAACTAACAATAGCAGGAATGATGTAATACCCCCAAAGGCGGTGTTTGGTCGTAAATTCCCATGCTGTTTTGAAGGAATAAAGAGCAAAAATGAATTTGTCCATAGTTTTTTGTTATTTGAATGGTAAGGTAAGTTATCTACACCGAAATAACGAAGATAAACAAAAAATTTAGGAACAACAATAGCTATTCTTGCCCTATTAAACGCATAAATACAACTATTGCATAAAAAGAATATAAAACTAACTCTTAATTACAATGAAAATCCTGTTAATCCAGCAATCTTGTTGCTATCTCGTAGCTTTATACACCCTAAATTTCCTTTTCACCGTAACTGAACTGCCAAAGTTTATCAATAAACCAATATCTATTTTTGCACCCGCCAAATTATTCACTAATTGCACTTCAAATGCTGGTTGTATATTTTCAACAGCTTTTAACTCCAATAAAATAACATCTTCAACTAAAAAATCTGCATAGTATTCGCCTACATTTTCTCCTTCAAAAAAACATCAATCTTATATTCAGGCATTACTTTTAATCCTGCTTTAGTCATGGCTATAGATAATGCTTTTTGATACACTTTTTCGTAATACCCTGCTCCCAACGTATTGTGGACTTGGTAGGCACAACCGATAATCTTTTCGGTAAGTTCTTTATGTTGTAATTCAGTCATAATTGTAAAATTTTAACAAGATTACAGGATTAACAAGATTTTTTACCTTTGGTAAATTATATAATTATTTGTAAACAAACATATAAAATAAAAATACCGAAAGCAACAAAAAATCCTGTCAATCCTGAAATCCTGTCATTAATCCTGTCAATCCTGAAATTCTGTCATCAGTTTCTCCAAAATCTCCTGTGCAGCTACTGAAATCACCGTACCTGGACCAAAAACACCAATAACGCCAGCTTGGTACAAAAATTCGTAGTCTTTGGGTGGAATAACGCCACCTGCAATGACCGCAATATCTTCTCGACCAATCTTTTTGAGTTCGTCAATGAGTTGTGGAATGAGGGTTTTATGTCCTGCTGCCAAACTACTTGCCCCAATCAAATGCACATCATTCTCGGCTGCTTGGCGAGCTACTTCTTCGGGAGTTTGGAACAAAGAACCAATGTCTACATCAAAGCCCAAATCGGCAAAACTTGTAGCTATGACCTTTGCCCCTCTGTCGTGTCCGTCTTGCCCCATTTTGGCAATCATAATTCTTGGACGGCGACCTTCTAACTCTGCAAATTTATCGGCTAAGGCTTTGGCTTTGCGGAAATTTTCGTCTGTACTTGCCTCTCCTGCATAAACTCCTGATATAGAACGAATTACAGCCTGATGACGACCAAAAACAGCCTCCATAGCATCTGAAATTTCGCCTAAAGTAGCTCTTTCTTTGGCAGCCAAAACCGCCAATTCCAATAAATTGCCTTCGCCTGTTTTGGCTGCTTGGGTAAGATTGGCTAATAATTCTTTCACCTTCTCATTATCCCTTGTTGCCTTGATTTTATTTAATCTTTCAATTTGTGAATGTCTTACGGCAGTATTGTCCACTTCCAACAAATCTATTTCGGTTTTGTCTTCGGTTTGGTACTTATTTACGCCCACAATCGTATCTTTTCCTGCGTCTATGCGGGCTTGTTTGCGGGCTGCTGCCTCCTCAATCCGCATTTTCGGCAAACCTGTTTCTATGGCTTTGGACATTCCGCCCAATTTTTCTACTTCTTCTATCAAAGCCCACGCCTTTTCGACTAATTGCTGCGTCAAATATTCTACATAATACGACCCTGCCCACGCATCAACGGACTTGCATACGCCTGTTTCTTTTTGGATAAAAAGTTGCGTGTCCCTTGCTATTTTTGCAGAAAAATCCGTTGGCAAGGCAATAGCCTCGTCTAAGGCGTTGGTGTGTAAGGACTGTGTGCCACCCAACACCGCAGCCAAAGCCTCTATGGTGGTACGTGCCACATTATTAAATGGGTCTTGTTCGGTCAAAGACCAGCCCGAAGTTTGGCAATGAGTACGCAAAGCCATAGATTTGGCATCTTTGGGGTTAAATTGCTTCACAATTTTTGCCCATAACAAACGACCTGCACGCATTTTGGCAATTTCCATAAAATGGTTCATGCCAATTCCCCAAAAAAATGACAAACGAGGAGCAAAATCGTCAATGTCCAAACCTGCTGCAATGCCTGTCCGCAAATATTCCAAACCGTCTGCCAAAGTATAAGCCAATTCGATATCTGCACTTGCCCCCGCCTCTTGGATATGGTAGCCCGAAATGGAAATGCTATTGAATTTTGGCATTTTTTCGGAAGTATAGGCGAAAATATCGGCAATGATACGCATACTTGGCGTAGGCGGATAAATGTAGGTATTTCGCACCATAAACTCCTTCAAAATGTCGTTTTGAATTGTGCCACTAAGTTGTTCGGGTTTTACGCCTTGTTCTTCGGCAGCCACAATGTAAAACGCCATGATAGGGATAACAGCTCCGTTCATGGTCATAGAAACAGACATTTTGTCGAGGGGAATTTGGTCAAACAAAATTTTCATGTCTTCTACGCTGTCTATCGCCACGCCTGCCTTGCCTACGTCCCCTACTACTCTTGGGTGGTCGGAGTCATAGCCTCTGTGCGTAGCCAAATCGAAGGCAACGGACAAACCCATTTGCCCTGCTGCCAAGTTTCTGCGATAAAAAGCATTACTTTCTTCGGCAGTGCTAAACCCTGCATATTGGCGAATAGTCCAAGGTTTTGTGAGGTACATACTTGCGTAGGGACCTCGCAGATACGGGGCTATCCCTGCCGAAAACTGCAAATGTTCACTATTTTCTACGTCTTTGGGCGAAAAAACAGGTTGAACATTGATTTTTTCGGCAGTTTGGAAATTTGAACCACTGCCGAGGTCTTCGCCCATCGGCAGGGTTTTAGATTTTAGCTTTTTCAGGAAGTTATTGCGGACTTCTTGAAAGGTTGGTTGGGGTGTGGGCATATTGGGTTAAAATTTTTATAGTTGTGCTATCAAGTTATCGTAATCAGCATGAGAACCAATCCAAAACCAAATCATTGTATCTTGTTCTTTTAAACCAACAGCTCTATAAGACAACCCAATACGAACAGAAAAAATTGGTTTTTCATTATGCACTTGTTTAAACTGCAAACTTGGGTGATGGGGTTCTTCTTTCCAAAGCCTATAATTTTTGCGAGTTTGTTCTTGTATATGTGGGGGCAATGTACTGTATGCCTTTCTAAAACGCAGCGTAGTTAATGAAATCATAGCAAATCATCTAAATTTTGTGTCTTCCCTGCCTTAAATTCTGCTAAGGCTTCTGCCGCCAACAAACTTAATTCATTTTGCGTGTTTTGAAAACGAAACTCCCATTCTAATTCCTGCAAAATTAGCGTAGCCAAGTTATCTTGCTCTTGGGAGGAGAGTTTTTGTAACTTTTCTATGGTTTTTTCTAAGAGTGTAGTCATTATGATATTATATTAAGTGTTCGAATTTACAAAAATATTTTGGCTTCAAGAAGTTATTGCGGACTTCTTGAAAGGTTGGTTGGGGTGTGGGCATATTGGTTAGTGGTTAAATAACTATGAAAACTCTACAATAGGTTGATTTTCTAATTTAAGTACATTTTTGAGAGCCTTATCAAACGTAATTAAAGATAAATTTTGCCCTTGTCGATTGGCTACAATTAGAAAACCTGCAATAAAGGCATCATGTGAACCCAACGCAAATTTTGTAGCATATTGTCTTAATAATCTTTTGCCTTCGTGAATAGCCTCTGATGTAATAGGTAAAACGTGAGCATGAATATCGCCATGCAAACTTTCTGCATTATCTATTTGGGAAAGTATTTTCTTTGTTTGTCTTGTTGTTAGCTGATTTAATGCTGGCGAAATCCACTGATGACTACAATTTGATAATTGTTGATGAATAATTTGTCGGTTACAGTTTACTACCTGTTCTTCCCGACCTCTTGCATACTTTCCTATTACAGAATAAATTTCCATTGAAGTAATTTCGGCAATGTAAAATGACTTTATATCATTAGCTGGATTACATAATAGGTTTTCTAAGCTCGTAAATTGCTGATGGCGTTGGCTTGCAGGTATAAAGAACTCACAATACACATTTGTATCAAGTAAATAGGGCGTAGGTATCATTAGGCTTCTTTAAAAATATCTTTGGGTAATTGGTTTAAAAATTGCTCTCTTTTTTCCTTAGAAAAAGGCTCTAAAATATTTTTTGCCTTTGCTACTAACTCCCAAATATCACTTTTACCACCTTTTTGGTAATACCCATCAATTTGTAAATTTAACAAATTTCGCATAATTTCAGGTTCATCATGGTAATTCGTATAAACTAATACACTTACAAACTCGTCTATTTTCCGAATTTCTGCAATCACCATATCCCCTGTTTTATTAGGCATTTTTATATCAGAAATAATGAGGTCATATTTTCCTGCTTCCATAGTAGCCAATGCCTCATCACCATCTTTTGCCCAATCGACACGCATATCTCCTCCCAATTCTAAGGCACTTTTGACAATTTCGCCTGTGCGAATATCGTCTTCTATTAGCAAAATATTATATTTTTCCATACGTTAAAGAGGTTTAGAATTACGAGGTATTTTTAGTTCAAAACAAGCACCTTCTATGTAATTTGTCATTAATTGTATATCCCCACCAATAGACTGTAATAGATTTTTGACTATAAATAATCCCAATCCTTGCCCTTTATCGGGGGATTTAGTAGAATAAAAAGCCGTAAAAATTTTATCTTTAATGGTTTCAGGAATACCAATTCCATTATCCGCAAAATTGAGATAAACAAAATAATTATCAAAAGATTGAATAGTGATTGTAATACTTTTCGGCTTGGTTGTTGGCAAAACACTCAAAGCATCTATGGCATTTAACAACAAATTATTAATAACTTGTTCCATTTGTGGCAAATCTCCTTTGAGTTCTAACACTTCTAAGCCCTTATTTTGAACTTTTACCTGAATATCATACGTAAGTAATTGTGCTTGTTGTGCTTTAAGTCTTTCATCAATCAAAGATAGCAAATTATAGGTCGTTGCCGTAGCATTAGAAGACGTAATAGGGCGTAGAGTTTTTATTAGACTATCCATTCGGCTTGTTTCATCAAGAATAATGTTAAATACTTCCATTACTTTTTCTTGACTAAACTCTTTGGCTAACAGTCGTTGGTAATATTGTATTGTGTAACGAATGGCTGTAATAGGCTGCCCCAATTCATGCGAAAAGCCCTTGATAAGTTGTTTAATAAGTTCTGTTTGTATATTTTCTCTTATCTTTTCAATACTATCTCTGGAACTGTCTTTTAACTCAACACTAAACTTACTATTATTCAGGGATATTTTTTGAGATACTCGAATAGCATCATCAAATCTTTGCAAATAGATATAAATGTCTTTTAAAATAGTTTGTATGGTTAAACTATTAACAGCTTGTTTTTCTATTTTTATCAACGTAGCATTTAAGGCTTGTTGATTTTTTTCTTGAGAATAATAATATACTAAATTATGTAGTAATTGAAAATCTTTAGAATTGCCTAATGCTACATGATATTTCTGTATAATTTCATGTATAGGTTCATAATTATTGCCCAGTTTCTTACATAATCGCAAAGTTGTTGTTAATAAAGTTATATCATAATTACTATTTAAATACCATATAGAAGTCTTTAGAGCTTCTTCATATTTTCCATACCGTTCATAAAATGTGATAGCCCAAGCAACAAATTGATTTTTTTTGATGTCTTGTTTATATAAAGAAGTAAAGTATTCATCAAGTAATTCTAAGCCTTTAGCTGGGCTGTTTTTTGATAATTTTTTAATAAAGCTAATTTGTTTATTTGGATATTTTTGATATTGATTAAGTTTATCAATATCTGAAAGTGGATAAGTATATAAGTATATAGATGATAAATTTATAGGAGGTAAATTTACACGAATGATACCATCTTCTATGGATTGAAGTATTTTTGTAGAGTTAATAGAGTCAATAATAAGTTTTTGAGGTTCTGAACTATTATTATTTTTTATGTCTTCATCAATTTGCACTTTTTGATGTTTCTTTTTTGAAAATTCTTTTAATAAAATCTGATATAGCTCACTAGAAATATTTGCATTAGGGCTACTTTCTACAACATAACCCATTTTTTGAGCAAAGTCGACCAAAGTCGTTATACCGACATTCAACTCCCTTGATACTTTGAACAGCCTAATCTTATTTTTTTTGTTTTCAGGTGATTGTAGCACTATCATAAATTAGCAAATTGGTTTAGTCAAAGTTATAAAAAATGGTAGGATTTGCATAGGCTATCCTTAAAAAAGCATAACCTAACAAAAAACTTGTACTTTAATCTTCTTCCTCCTGCCTCTTTCTTTGTATAATTTCTGTATTTTGTTCAAAACGTAGCTCAAAAGTAGCTAAGTTAAAGGCAAAGAGTTTTCCTAAACCTTTGTGGTGTTGGTCGTTATAGACACAACCATTGTCTAAGCAAATAAGGGCGTTGCGGTTTTCTACTTTGGTGCGTATTTCTTCTTCACTTTGTGGCGTATGTCCATGTACCAAGTGCTTGTCTTTCAAATATTTATCACTACCTCTCACCCGCATATTGGCGTACATATACCTGTAAGCAGTAAATGGATTTTCGGCTGCAAAATTAAATCCTGCATGAGAAAGATAGAATTTATCTAAGGCATAATAATAAGACAATCCATCACAAAAATTTAGGTATTTAGCCAAATTAGCTACTTTTAAGTCAAAACTATTGTAGTGGTAAAAGAATAAATCCAAAAATTCTTCGCCTTGTTGGTATGCATCCAATAACATTTGTTCGTGGTTACCACGCAAAGGAAATATCTGATAACCCTTTTGGCTTAATTCCATGATTTTGTCCAAAACCAATTTACTATTATTGCCTCTATTGATATAATCTCCCAACAAAAACAGTTGGTCTGTTTGCTGAAGTTGTAGCTGTTCCAACAAAGCACAAAAAGTGTCATAACAGCCATGTATATCTCCAATAGCCCATTGTTGAGGGGAAGTTTGCATTTTTTTGGGAAGGGTGGTTGAATTTTTAACAAAGGACTTATTTAGTTGCTTTTGCATAGTGTCATTTTGGAACACAGATGATACGGATTTTACGGATAAAACACTGACTTTTTAGTTTTTTATCCTTAAAAATCAGTCTAATCAGTGTGCTAAACTTATGTTATTATGTTTCAACTAAATAAGTCCAAATTATACTTAAAACTAAATTATTTTTCAACTCCGCAAGGGTTTATAGTGTCGTGCCTTAAAAACTTATAGAAGAACTAACATTTCTCAAAAAAATGTTAGAAGCTGTTTGAGTTAATTTTTAAGTCCGTAGGACTGCAATATTTATAGCAAAACAGATAAAATACTAACAATAAAACTCCGTAGGAGTGAAATATTCTACTCCTACGGAGTTTTGGTTATGGTACAAACCTTTATTTCTACAAATATTCCACTCCTACGGAGTTAATTCAAACAGTTTCTTAGTTCTAAACACTTTTCATATAATAATTTATAGCACGACACAATAAACCCTTGTGGAGTTAGCTATTTCATTTTTTACAATAAACCCTCTACAAAATCATCAACTTCGCAAAACTCAACATCAACACTTTTTCGCCTGCTTGTTCAAAAAAGACTACAGCCTTGCGGTCTGCCCCCTCAAAATCTAACTGTTGGATTTGCCCTTTGCCAAATTTTTGATGAAAAACAGCCTGCCCTACTTTTAGTTGTTCAGGACGTGCAGGCACAAAGTTCTGAATTTCAGGCTGTTGTGTAGGCGTGCCACTGCGTACAGGTGGTTGTTTGGCTACGGTGTTCAGGGTGCGTGTAGCTGCCAATTTGGTCAAATTGTTTTGCTGTGGTGTGCTGATAGCCTCCCGAATATTGCTGGGTTTCATGGTGCGAATATACTTTTGGTCTAACTCGTCCAAAAAACGGCTGGGTTCGCACAGTCGCAAATTGCCGAAACGATACCTTTGTAGGGCATACGACACAAACAATTTTTTCTCTGCCCTCGTGATAGCCACATAAAACAAACGTCTTTCCTCCTCCAAGTCGTTGCGGTTGCTCAACATCATTTGCGAAGGAAATAAATCTTCCTCCATACCTACCACATATACATACTTGAATTCCAAGCCTTTAGAGGCGTGAATGGTCATGAGTGTAACTTTGTCGTCATCATTGTCGTTTTCGTCTGCCCCCGTTAGTAAGGACACTTGTTGCAAAAACGTAGCTAAGGTTTTCGGTTCGTTGCTGGGCATATCCACAAAACCCTTGATACCGTTCAACAATTCTTGCACGTTTTCATACCTTGCTCTGCCCTCTACAGTCTTGTCATCAAACAATTCTTTCAACAAGCCCGACTTATTGGCTACGTGCAGAGCTGTTTCGTAAGCATCTTTTTGTTTTTCTACAATACCAAATTCTTTGATAAGTACAGAAAATTCTTCGACAGGTTTGCCCACTCTTGCCCCCAAATGTTTGGTAGCATTGCAAACCACTTCCCACAAACTCACTTTTTCGTCATTTGCTGTTACCACAATTTTGGACACTGTAGCATCGCCAATGCCTCTGCGTGGCGTGTTGATAATGCGTTTCAGTGCCTCCTCGTCATTTTGGTTCAGAGTAAAACGCAAGTAGGCTATCAAGTCCTTAATCTCTTTGCGTTGGTAGAAAGACAAGCCCGCCACAATGCGGTATTTGATATTCATTTTTCGCAAAGCCTCCTCAAAAGACCTTGATTGTGAGTTAGTTCTGTATAAAATTGCAAAATCTTTGTTGCTTACACCGCCACCGCCTCGCACTTTTTCCTCAAAAATAGAACCAGCTACCAGCCTGCCCTCGTCGCCGTCTGTGGCTGCTTTTATCAATTCTATGGGTTCTCCTGTGTCGTTGCTTGTCCAAACTTCTTTGCGAAGCTGCATTTTGTTGTTCGCAATTACTTTGTTGGCTACCTTCACAATGGTTTGCGTAGAACGGTAGTTTTGTTCTAATCTTACGGTTTTGAGGTCGGGATAATCTTTTTCAAAGTTCAAGATGTTTTGAATGTCTGCCCCCCGAAACGAATAAATGCTTTGGGCATCATCTCCCACGACACAAATATTTTGGTGTACCGCAGCTAACTTTCTGGTTATCAGGTATTGCGAAAGGTTGGTATCTTGAAACTCATCTACCAAGACATAGTGAAATTTGTGTTGGTATTTGTTCAAAACGTCTATATGGTCTCTAAACAAAACATTGGTTTGGAACAACAAATCATCAAAATCCATTGCATTTGCCCTAAAACATCTTTCGCAATAGGTTTTGTATAACCTGCCCATTTCGGGCTTCATTTGTTCTCTGTCTTCTGCTGCAAAAACGGGGTTGCGGTTGTATTCCTGCCAAGAAACAAGGCGGTTTTTTGCCCCTGAAATACGGCTAAACACTATGTTTGGCTTGTAAACTTTGTCATCTAAATTAAATTCTTTGACAATAGATTTTATCAAAGACAAAGAATCTTCGGTATCGTAAATAGTAAAATTACTTGTATAACCCAACTTTTCGGCTTCAAAACGCAATATTTTTGCGAAAACGGAGTGAAAAGTTCCCATCCACAAATTGCGTGCTTCTGTCCCCACAATCTTCTCGATACGGTTACGCATTTCTTTGGCTGCCTTGTTTGTAAAGGTCAAAGCCAAGATATTAAACGGCTCAATGCCATGCTCCATGAGGTAGGCAATTTTGAAGGTAAGCACACGAGTTTTGCCCGAACCTGCTCCCGCAATGACCATGAGAGGCCCTTGTGTAGTTGTAACAGCTTCTTTTTGTGGCGGGTTTAATGTATCTAAATAATTCATTGACAAGAGGAGAGAATAAATTTCAATACAAAGTTACAAAAACTCATATACTTTTTGTAAGTAAAATGACTTTTTGTAACCGAATGTAAGTCTATATCTTAATACCCAAAATTGTCATGTCATCACGTTGTTGTGTAGTTTGTTGGTGCAGTTCCATTGCATTAGTTAAGGCTGCGAGTTGCTCTTGTGTGGACAAAGCAGCTATTTGTTTCAACAAATCTAACAAAGTAAGAATCCCAAATTTTTCTCTTTCTTTATTGGCTTGGTCGGTGTAACCGTCTGTAGTCAGGTACAACATGGTATCTTTGGCAACGGTAATGTATTGGTTAGAAAACACTTTTTCCGTTTTCTGCAAACCACCAATGTTCTTACGATTACCCTTTAACTCCGCCAACTCACCTTGTTCTACATAGTACAAATTGCGTTTTGCCCCTGCAAAAGTAACATGGTTGGCTGTTTCGGTTCTTTCTATTCTGCACAAACAAACGTCCATACCATCTCTATTCGTAGTAGTTGTTTGTTTCAAAGAATTTCGTATTTCATTGTTGAGGTATTCCAAAATATCCGCAGGACTTTCTATATGTCGTTGATTAACAGCCTCGTGCAACAATGACATACCAATCATACTCATAAAAGCACCCGGTACACCATGCCCCGTACAATCTACTACGGCTATCATTACGCCTCTTTGTGTGGTAGCTACCCAATAAAAATCTCCCGATACAACATCTTTTGGTTTGTAATACACAAAATAGTCGCCTAACAAGTCTTTCATTTCGGTAGTATCAGGCAACAAGGCTTCTTGAATAGTTTTGCCGTAACGAATACTATCTGTAATATGCTTGTTATTGTCTTTGATAATTTCATAACTATTCGCATTTTCCAACGCAATAGAAATGTAAGAAGCCAATGCAGCCAATAAATCTATGTCTGTTTCTTGGTACGCATTGCGTTGAAAACTTTGTACGGTAATTACCCCAACCGTTTTATCTTCTATAGTTAAAGGCAAGTAAATCAATGACTTAGGCAATGCCCCTTCTTGTGCTTTCAACTCAATGCCATAAAAAATAATTTCTTTCGCAAGGTCATTTACAAACAAAGGTTGCCTTTCTTTGAAACAAGTTCCCGCCAAAGTTTTTTCCTCTGTATCCAAATTTTCGTAGTGTGTAGGCAATGTTTCTCCATTTTCTATAAAGCCCTGAAATAACAGTTGGTTGGTGTCTGCTTGGTACACTCCAATACCAAAACAACTTGCGTCCATTAACAGGTTTACGTTATTATAAACCAACTGAATAATGGTTGATAAATCCAAACTTGCCGTTACTTTTTGCCCTATCTCACTGATAGTCTGTATGTTATTATAGGCTTTTTGTACTTCTACAGACTGTTTCTGAATTTCGTCATTCGCCTCACGTAAGTTCTCTGCCTGTGCTTCTATTTCTTCTTTTTGCTGTTCCAATTCGACATTTTTCAGTAAAATATCCTCGTTGGCTGTGCGTAAACTTTCTGCTTGCGACTGAATTTCCTCTTTTTGTTGCTCCAATTCTGCATTTTTCAACCGCACTTCTTCTGTTCTTTTCAATACAATTTCTTCCAAACGTACTTTTTCGGCTTTCAGTCTTTGCGTATTTAATCTTACTACCAACACTACAAAACCTACTCCCAAAGCCACATAGAAAAGATACGCCCACCAAGCCCTATACCAAGGCGGAAGCACCGAAAACTCATAGGTACACACCGCACTTTCTTGTCCGTATAAATTTTTGGCTTTAACTTTAAAAATATACTTACCTTCTCGCAAATTGGTGTACTCTTTTTTCGCATCTTTTGTCCATGCAGACCATTCTTTGTCATAACCTTCTAACTGATGACTGTATAAAGTAGCTGACTCGTCTATGTACGTAGCTGCCGAATATTCAAAAACTAAGGAATTATATTGGTAAGGCAACTCGTATTTAAGACTTGCAGGTTGTGCTAAGCTGCTTATCAGGGTTTTACCTACATAGGGAGAAGTAATTTCTTGGTAATATGCCCCACCAAACAGTACAGAATCGGCTTTGGTGGTAATACGGCGAATATGTGTGTAAAAACTCTTAGGGGCTTCAAATAATTGCTTATCAACCCTATACAAACCTTCACTACCACCAATCCACAAAATATTATCTCCTTCTACCCAAAAACTCAATGCCATCATTTCGGGAATTGGTTTAAAGGGGTGTGCGGTATAAACATAGCCCGTAGCTGTTTTGATACAAACAGCTATTTCACCCTCTTTATTAAACAAACCCGATGCCCAAACATTGCCTTTGGGGTCTTCTATCAACGAAAATACATTTCTTTGTGTCAATTCCTTCGGCAAATCTGTTACATACTCAAATTTATTTTGAGCCGCATTGAATTGGATTAAACCTTTTTCTGTACCAAAAATTAATCTGTTTTTGAAACGAAAAACCAAAATGTTTTTTAATGAAGGAATACCGTCTTTTTCTTTGTAGTTAATGATTTGTTTAGGTTGAGCAAAAGAGTCGGACAGTGTTACTTTGTAAATACCTCCTCTAAAAGAACCTAACCACAAGTTTTTTTCATCATCTTCCTGCACACTACGAATGTCGTCTGTGAAGTCCTTGAACAAAGGTAGATTTTTCCACTTTCCATTTTCGTACTCCATAGCCGTAAAGCCCAAACCCATACAAACATAGAGCCTATTCGGAAACACACGAGATTGGTACAATTCAAAAGCTGCATTAATATCTGCTTGGCGGAGTGGAATGCCTTTGTCATCTTTAATTTCAAAAACCCCTGCACTTGTACCTGCCAACAGTAAAGTATCTGTGGGTGTATAAAAAGGTAGCAAAGTCCAACATTGCTCTCTAAACGAAGGAATAGGCTGAAATTGATTATTTTTATCTAATACAAAAATACCTCTGTGGGTACTTACATACAGTTTTCCTTTGTACTTAACGGTACTTTCTACTACATCTTTTAAACCCGAATTTTTATCATTCCAAAAAGTAATAGGAGATTGAAAGTTTATGCGTGAAACCCCTTTACCTGTCGCAACCCATGTATTTTTTTCTGTGTCTGTAAACAATTTGTAGAAAGCACCACTTTGAATATCTGTATTTTGTTGGTTGATTTGGAATAATTTTTTGCCTTCTTGGTTTAATACTACAATTTCAGCAGACAATGTACCTGCTACAACATTGCCATTTTGTAGGTTATTAGCGGAATAGACAGTGTTATTTGCCACTAAACTATCTACTTCGGTAGGAATTTTTTTGATAAAAGAGGTATCTTGATAGACCAGAGAAGGACGATAAAACAACAAGCCTCTATAGTTAGGTCTATTACGGGCAGCACGAGCAAATAACAAAACTTCGCCCTTATTATTTTCTTTATTTGTATAAGTAAACCCAAAGTTTTTAAATTCATTACTACCATTGGCAGGTACTAACTCCTTCCCTTTTACTGTTAATAATCCTTCTTTATCTGTTCGCACAAATAGCTGATTATCTAACACAAACGTATTTCTAAAGCTATTATCTGTTGCCCCCTGCCATACCGTAATGGTTTTGTCTGCATTTAATCTAAACAGCCTTATATTTGCCCTAAAATAAATACCATCTTGGGCTTCTAGGGTTTCCCAAACATCTTTAAATACTTTGTCTTTTTCGGTAAGTTGCTCTGCTAAATTGACAAATTTTTCATTACCCATACTATCTATTCGCAAATAACCAAATGCACCTACCGAACCTATGTAGATGACACCATCTTTGCCTATACACAGACTACGGGGAGTTTGCGATTGAGCTATTTTAATATGCCTAAAATACGTACCGTCATACTCCAAAACACCATCTCCATTACCAAAATACATGATACCTCTTGCGTCCTGAGCTATGTCCCAATTTTGGGCGTGTGCATTGTACTGTTTTGGGGAGTAATTTTTAATAAAAGGAAACCCCAACTCTTGTGCATATAAACTATTATAGCTTATACAAGAAAAAATAGTAATAAGTAGTAGTAATGAATGCAAACACATAAAAAATGTAGGTTGTATGTAAGTGATACCTAAAGGTAAGTAAAAAATAAATAGATAGTAGCTATGCAAGCATAAAAATTATGCTTACATAGCTATTAGTTATAAAATCGTGTATTTTTGGCAATTATTAGGCTTAAAATCTACTATTTATGCAGAAAGTATTGGTCTTATCGGGTTTGAGTGGAAGTGGAAAATCTACCTTTGCAGTACAGTGGTGCAATGAAAACCCTAATTACTTGCGGATTAACAAAGACAATATCCGCCAAAGCATTTTGCCTTATTCCTTGAGTACCTATTGGAAAAATGAAGATAAAAACTATACACACAAAGTAGAGAGTTTGGTAGCCACCATACAAACACAAATGCTACAGGCAGCTTTAGAAAAAAATTGGAATATAGTCATAGACAATACACACACCAAACTAAGCACCATCAATGATTTATTGAAAATACTCCAAAAATATGAAGTAGAAGTACAATTTAAGTTAATCAATACGCCTGTAGAACAATGTATAGCAAGAGATAAACTACGTGAACACCAAGTTGGCGAGGAGGCTATTCGCAAGCAAAACATGAACTTAGGGCAAACTAAAAAGCTCTTTGATTTTAACCAAAAAATTACGTTCCAACCTCAACAAAATGCTTCTCTACAACAAGATGCCTCTTTGCCTGCTTGTGTGTTGGTAGATATAGACGGCACAGTGGCAGACATGGGCAACAGATTTGCCTTTAATTGGGACAAAGTACACCAAGACCAACCTAAATTTCCTATCATTAGGCTTGTAAAGGCTCTTAAAACGGCTAACTACCAAATTATTTTCTTTTCAGGACGAGATGCCGTATGCCGTAACCAAACCCTTGTGTGGCTTTGCGAGCATTTTGAATGGCAGCCTACTGATTTTGAACTTTTTATGCGACCTCACAAAGACCAACGCAAAGACAGCATTGTGAAAAAAGAAATGTTTGAACAATACATTCAAGGCAAATACTTTGTAGATTTTGTCATAGACGACAGACAGCAAGTCGTAGATATGTGGCGGAAGGAAATTGGGATTACTTGTTTGCAAGTAGATTATGGAGATTTCTAAATTTTAAATCATAATTTTTGTAAAAGAGTTGCGGGCTACTTACAAATCTTTTAATTTGTCATTAATACCAAAACTCTCTAACAAACCTATGAAAAACATAAGATTTTTTGGTCTATGCTTCCTTTTATGGTGTATCACTTCAACGATAGCTCATGCACAAAATAGAGATAAGTTTATAGACGAGAGCAAGTTTGTTGATGACCTCAAGACCTTGTTCAGTAGAGAAACACCCGCCGCCCAAACCGTAGTCAATAATGCGGCGGCGGTGCTGCAAAGTCTAAGCCCCGAACAAAAAACGGGAGTATTCAAAATTATTGGCAATGCCTACGCAGCTAATATGCCTGCCGTACCATACATAGAAAGCATTTTGTTATGCTTTGCTACTGCCAAAACAAAACAAGCCGACAAATTTGATAGTTTTTTGAAGGTTGCTACACAAACTTTACAAGACTTTGGACTTTACAAGAAAAAAGACGGTGCATTAAAATATTTTAGTGCAATGAATGATTTTTTTGGTGAGGGATTTATTTACAAAGGCAAGTTCAACCAATACCAAATCAAAAAAAGTACAAGCTACCAAATTTCTTATGCCAAACCCCAAAGTGTAAGAGAAGCCGAAGAAAAAGCCAAGTTAGACTCCATTGACGCAGCCAAAAAATATGCAGCCGACACCGCCAGCCAAGCCCCTACTAATGAAGAAACAGGCTGGGACATGGTAGAGGAAGAAAAGAAAAACGAAAGCAACCCTGCCGATAATATGGACGGCAAAGTAGTTACAGACCTTTCGGGTTGGGGAGATGACCCTTGGGGAGATACGGCTTCCTCTACAGACACTACCAAAGGAGGAAGTACAGCACTTGAGCCTATACCTGCCGAAATTCCGCAAGAATGTGTTACACCTGTCAATGATTCTTTAGCTCTTGAAGGTACATTAATTCAGTTTGAAACCACAGATTTAGCCATTCTTACCTCCTACGATAGTGTGCAAATCAAGGGGGTAAAAGGAACAGTAGCTATTTTAGCAGGTATTTTGAATGCACAAGGCGGGAGTTTTTCATGGGAGAAATTGGGCTTAAAAGATGCTTTTTGTCAATTATCTAGTTACAGTATCAACTTTGCTGTGCCGTTTATAGAAGACAAAGAAGCTGTATTTTCTTATAAGTCCAAAACAGATTCATTGGTCAAAGGTATTTTTACGTACAAAGCCCTGAAAACCAATAAGAACCCCGTAACAGCAGAATATCCTAATTTCATGTCTTACAAGGCAAATATTCCTGTTAAAAACATAGTCAAAGACATGAACTATAATGGTGGCTTTTCATTGATAGGCAAAAGATTTTCGAGCAGAAACTATTGTGGCGAAACGTCTAACATAGAAATTTACAAGGGTGGAAAACTGAAATTTAAAGCTACTTCCCGTTATGATTACCTGTTTACAGATTCTATGCTGTTCAATCCTAATGCTTCGGTGGTTGTTTATATGACAGACACCTCGACCATTTCGCACCCTGGTGTAAGGTTGCGTTATATGTTAGGCTCTGGTGATTTGACTGCAAGAAAAGAAAAAAGAGAATACCGCAACACGCCATTTTTTGACTCTTACCACAAGGTAGAAATCATGGCGGATAACTTAAAATGGAATGTTTCAGCAGACACTATGCAACTCTCTATTTTGAATGCCAAACAGCAAGTTCCCGCAGAAATTCGTTCTGTTGATTTTTACAATGAAATAGAAATGAAGGAGTTGCAACGGTTACAACGATTCCACCCTTTGTTAATTTTGAATGGTTATTTGACCCGCAAGCCTAAAAATAACCAAGATAAATCTCTATTAGACCAAGAAAGAGCTACAATGTCTATGTATCTCAAAAATGTGTCAGACCAAATGAAAATTAGCCTCAATTCTTTGTATGGTATCATGTTAGATTTACATCGTTTGGGTTTGGTAGAATACGACTCTAAAAAATACACAGAAGTTACTGAGGACAAGGGCAAAAGTTTTAAACGGTACTATGGTTGGGTGAAACTCTTGCGAAAAGGTAAATTGTTTATAGATGCCCATAACAAAAGGTCTGACTATGATAAGGTATGGCTCAAATCTTTTATGCCTAATGGCAGAAATATGAAATTAGACCTGAAAAGTAATGAAATGACGGTGAGTGGTGTGCCGTTTTTCTATTTGAAAAAGGTAGATGGCGACCAACGTGAAGAAAGAACAGAAATGGTGGAGCAAAGAGTGGCTAAATTGGCACAAGATTCTATCAAAACATTGCCCCAAGCCCAACAAGATTCTTTGTCTGACGCAAGTTTGGAAAATATCAAAGAGGCTTTTCGCCAAATTGAGAGAAAACGTATAGACCTTATGGACGTTTCTGTATGGGACACACTAAAACCACAAACCGCCGAACAGTTGGTGGGACCTCCACCTACGGAGATAAAAGTGGAAAAAATTGTTGAAAATCCATTTTTAACCAAAAAAGAACTCAAAGAAAAAGAGAAAAAAGACAAAGAAGCTGCCGAAAAAGCTATGGCTGATTGGGAGAAAAAGAAAAAGGCGAAAGAGGAGGAATTGGCTAAAAATGCAGAGAAATACAAAGATGTTCGGAAGTTAAAAAGTAAGCAAGTCATTATCAAAGAAAACCGAGAAATGGAGTTCAATGCTCACCCTCTGGTAGCAGAGGACTATGCACGTTTCTATGGCAAAAGTTTTACGTTTAACTACAAAGATTACTTTGTGCGAATGCCCGCCACAGACTCACTGATGTTTGAAGGGGCAGACAACGGTATCAAAGTAACAAGTGGTACGTTTTATTTGGGACACCCCAACAATAAATCTTCGTACAAGAGTTACCCTGAATACCCTAAATTTGAGGCAGAAGTAGGTGGTTTCATTGACTTCAAAAGCAATAAAATCTTAGATGGTGCGTATGACAGTTTGGTAAAATTTGAATTAGAACCATTTACCTTAGACAGTATGGCATCTTCTAACCCTGAAAATGAAAATTTGATGGGTATGTTTGAATCTAATGGTATTTTCCCTGATTTCAGAGATACCATTAAATTAGGTAAATTCCAAGATGTAAGTGAAGACCCTAAACACGCCAAAAAGTCTAAATCTTTTGGTTTGGTGCATTACCGCAAAGAGTTTGCCCCTGAATACACTAAGGGTTATCCAATGTACCGCAAAACCAATGCGTTTTTTGATGGGGATATAAAGTTAGAAGGGAATAATGGTATTCGTGGGAATGGGCATATCCGTTATCTTACTGCCGATTTATATTCCAATGACTTTATTTTTTATGAGGACTCGGTTGTAACTTTTGGTAAGAAGTCTGCCCAAAATGTCGTTTCCAATGGTACTATTGCCGATACAACCTTTACGTATGCAGGCGAAAAAATCAACGAACCTACTACCTATCCAGATGTTAAAATGAGTTGGTTTGGTATGCAGTGGCGTTTCCAAAGAGATAAGATAGATGATACCAAAATCTTACAAGACAGTATGCTCTTGATTAGCCAGCCCAAATTACCTTTTGATATGTACTATAAACATTATGACGAGGGGCAACGTGGCAAATTTCAAGGAACTTTGGTATTAAGTGATAAAGGTTTGCGTGGACATGGACAGTTTGATAATCTCAACTCTATGGCAAAGTCAGATGAATTTAAGTTTAATAATGACTCGTATAATTCTCGCCATACATTTTTTGCTATCAAAAAAGTAGGTTTAGACAGCGGTGCTGTAGCTGGTAAAAACAAGTTCTCGAATGCTGTAGAAGCCACAAACGTAAAAGTAGATTATATGTTTGAAAAGGCTATTGAAGACGAAGAACCTTCTGGACACGCCGTTATAGAAACTGAAACCAAAGGACAGCAAAGTTTTGCTTTTCCAGATGCCCGTTACAAAACATCTTTGGGTAAAGCTGATTGGTTTTTTGCGTACCGCAGTATGACAATGAGTATGCCCGAAGGTAGTGATTTAAGTTCTTCGGTCTTTTCTTCTACGCACCTTCCCGAAGGGCAAAATGTGTCTTTCAATGGTTCAAATGCCATTTACAACCTTTCACAATACGAATTAACTGTAAGTGGTGTACCCTACATTTATTCTATGCACGCCAGAGTCATTCCGTTGGGCAATGTGGTGATAGAAAAGGGGGCGAAAATGCAACCATTAGAAAATGCAATGGTAGAACTATTAGCAAATAAAGATGAAAATGATACGGTGGTTCACCACACTCTTTACAATAGTAGTATCGTAGTGCATAGCCGTAATAAATTTACAGGCAGTGGTTTCCACAAGTATAAAAATGATGCGGGACGTGAGTATGACATTAAGTTTGATAATTTCATAGCCAAAGGTCGAGCATCAGAAGACGATACTACGAAAATTGTGTATGCAGAAACCAAATTGACTGAAAAAGACGACTTTATGAAACAAGCTGGTGTACAGTTTAGAGGGAAAGTAATCTTGCGTGCAGACAGCGTAAACTTGTTGTTTGAAGGTGAAATTAAGTTTGTCGACGAACCTAATAGTGCGTGGTTTCCTCTCAAAAACTCAGGTGGAGCTATTGAAGTAGCTGGTGTAGAAGAAGTTGATGGAAAAGAATTTGGTACAGGTGTATTCATATCTAATGAAAAACAACTTAAAACAATTTTTAAGTCTGAATTAGAAAAAGGCGACAAGCCCATTTTTAAGTCTAATGGCGTATTCCGCAAAGACATAGAAACAGGCGAATTAGTCATTGAGCCTTTGGAAAGACAAAGACCACCAGAAGAACAGTACCGTTACATTGGCAATAATTTCATTTACAACTCAAAAATGCACAAAGCACATTTTGACGGTGAATTTGATTTAATCAAACCCGAAAATGACTTTAAGTTTAGAGTTACAGGTGTAGGTAATTCAGATTTCCAAAAAAGACAGTACAATATTAATGCAATGGTAGTCTTGAATATTCCTGAACTAAAAGGCAATGCATTTAAAAAAATGGGTGAAGATATTGCAAAGTATATCAAAAATACCGAGCCTAAACATCTGCCTGTAAATAATGACTCTATGTTCTATAAGGCTTCACACTTTATGCCTGCCAAAGAATTAGCTGACTTTATCAAAGATGCACGTAAAGGCAAATTAGAATACAGTGATTATTTAGGAAGTTCTTTAGTATTAAATAATGTCAATTTGCAATGGTCTGAAAAGTATAAGGCTTTTTATAGCAAAGGCAAAATAGGTTTAGCTAATGTTTTCAAAGAAGAAGCCAATATTTGGGTAGATGGTTATGTAGAAATACCATTTAGCCCTAATCCAAAAGACCAAGTGATTAATATTTATTTGGAATTGAGCAAAAATAAATGGTACTTCATTACACAACGTGGCAATGATTTGAAAGTCTTGGCTTCGTCTGTACCTCCAAGTGAAGGTACAAATGACTTTGGCAATCCAGAATTTAATAATGATGTAGGCGACAAAAAATCTAAAGACAAGTTTTTAAAGCCCGCAGATGCTACGGAAAAAGCCAAGTTTAGAAGTCATTTCAGACAGGCTTTCTTGAATGACAACTCCGCAGAACCTGAAGAAAACAAGGAGGAAGACAAGACCATAGAAGATGATGGTAACTAAATCCTCTTAAAAGTAATGAGCTTATGAAAACTCCTAAAGGTCTAAAAACTTTTAGGAGTTTTTGTTAGCCCACAAGCATTTCACATGAGTAGTCTTCCCCTATTTCTCCACATTTAATTCTTTATCCACTAAATTGTGCATGGAATTGAAAGTAGTCATCACAATAAAAATAGGTTGTATGACTACAATCATAAAGTAGTTTGGCAGTAGCTTGTAATTTTACAATACAATGCACCAAACTACTTACAAATTTATGACTACTAAATCCTTAATTTTAGGTATAGTGGCTTTGTCCATTACATTCTTAGTGGCGTGTGGCAGTAAAAAAGAACAAACTACTGAAAACACCCCTGTAGCCACAGAACAAACAACACCAAGCACCACTAATGCCCCCCAAGACGCAGCATCTTACGACCCCAAACGTGGCGAAGGGAAATATGATGAAACCACACTGAAACTTGGCGATAAATTAGACGCAGCTTTAGCCACTAAAGGAGAGGCAGTAGCTGGTACTAAATGTACTTCTTGCCATAAACTGACAGAGGAGAAATTAGTGGGACCTGGTTGGAAAGGTGTAACTTCTCGCCGTACCCCACATTGGATTATGAACTTCATCACTAATCCCGACCCGATGATTAACAAAGACCCTGAAGTACAAGCCCAATTAGAGTTGTGTTTGGTGCGTATGCCTAACCAAAACTTAACTGATGATGAGGCAAGACAGATTTTAGAATTTATGCGTAAAAATGACGGCATAAAATAAACTTAGCTTGCTTCTACACAAAGAACTTTGGAAAGACTTAGTGTGTCAAAAGATTTTGTAACCTAACAAACAATACTTTTATGAAAACTTCAAACTACATCAAATTTTTGATGCTTTGGTTGGCTGTGTCCACATTTTCCTGCAAACCCAAAAATACAAGTAACGCAGTAACTAATGATGCCTCTGCAAAGGCATACGTAGCCCCTGGTAAATATGATGAATATTATAACTTCGTTTCGGGTGGTTTTAGTGGGCAGATGAGTGTTTATGGTTTACCAAGTGGTAGGTTATTTCGGGTAATACCTGTTTTTTCTGTTGACCCCGAAAAAGGGTGGGGCTATAACGAGGAAACAAAGCCTATGCTCAATACTTCACATGGTTTTGTGCCTTGGGACGACTTGCACCACACAGAACTATCACAAACAGATGGCGAGATTAATGGAAAATGGGTATTTGGCAATGCCAACAATACACCACGTATTGCCCGTATCAACCTCAAAACTTTCCGCACAGATGAAATTATAGAGTTGCCAAACAGTGGAGGCAATCACAGTTCGCCATTTGGTACAGAAAATACAGAGTATGTAGTGGCTGGCACCCGTTTTAGTGTTCCCGAAGATGGAGTTGCAAGTGATGTGGCTATCGAAAGTTACAAAAAGAATTTCAAAGGACATATTAGTTTTGTCAAGGTAGATAAAGAAACAGGGCGTATGAATTTGGCATTTCAGCTTAAAACCCCCGGTATCAACTTTGACTTGGCTCGTTGTGGTAGAGCAAAATCTCATGGTTGGTTCTTTTTTAGTTGTTACAATACCGAACAAGCAAACACTTTGTTAGAGGTAAATGCTTCACAAAAAGACAAGGACTTTATCATGGCGGTAAATTGGAAAAAAGCCGAAGAATATTTGGCAGCAGGCAAAGGCAAAAAAGTTGCAGTGAAATACGCCCACAACGTATTTGATGAAGCTACCCAAACAGCTACTTCTAAAATGATTAATGAAGTTACGGTACTGGACGTAGCCGAATTGAAAGATATTTGTTATTTCATTCCTTGTCCAAAATCTCCACATGGTTGCGATGTAGACCCTACAGGCGAATACATTGTGGGTAGTGGTAAATTAGCAGCCTTGATACCTGTTTTCAGTTTTGACAAACTCCAAAAAGCTATTGCAGACAAGGCTTTTGATGGCGACTACGAAGGCATACCTGTTGTAAAATATGATGCAGCGTTGTATGGTGAGGTAAAAAAACCGGGTTTAGGTCCTTTGCATACAGAATTTGACGGCAATGGCAATGCTTATACGTCTTTCTTTGTGTCATCAGAAGTAGTGAAATGGAACATCAAAGATTTAACAGTGGTGGATAGAGTACCAACTTACTACTCTGTGGGACACTTGTGTATTCCTGGTGGCAATACCCGCAAGCCTTCTCCTAAATATTTGATTGCCTATAACAAAATCACAAAAGACCGTTATTTACCTACGGGACCTGAATTGACACAAAGTGCGCAAATTTATGATATTAGTGGTGAAAAAATGCAGATGATTTTGGACTTCCCAACTATTGGAGAGCCTCACTATGCCCAAGCTGCCCCTGCTGATGTCATCAGAAATAATGGACAACTCAAAATATTTAAGATTGGCGAAAACAACCACCCTTACGCTACTAAAGGCGAAAAAGATGCAAAGGTGGTACGTGAAGGTAACAAAGTGCATGTATATATGACTTCTATCCGTTCACACTTTGCACCTGACAATATCGAGGGCATCAAGTTGGGTGATGAAGTATATTTTCATGTAACTAACCTCGAACAAGATTGGGACGTGCCACATGGTTTTGGCATCAAAGGGGCTAATAATGCCGAACTATTGATAATGCCGGGTGAAACTGTAACCCTCAAATGGACACCTGACCGTATAGGTATTTTCCCTATGTATTGTACCGATTTTTGTAGTGCTTTACACCAAGAAATGCAAGGGTATGTACGAGTTTCCCCTGCCAATAGCAATGTTCCTTTGACATTTAGCTTAGGTAAACCTGTATCTGCTACAGGTAAATAGTACCTCGCCCCCTTACCCCCTCTCTATTTGGAGAGGGGAATTGTCCCCACAAAAGTTTAACCCCAAACTTTCCAAGTTTCTAAAACTTGGAAAGTTGAACTAAACTAACAAACCATGAAAACTTCAATTTCCTTACTTTCTAAAATATTACTTTTTGTGTGTGCAGTATTGTTGGCTATTGCTATTTTCCTCCCTATTTGGCGAATAGAATTAGATGCTCCACAGTACCCCGAAGGCTTGGTAATGTTGATTTATGCTAACAAATTAGGTGGAGATGTAGAAATTATCAATGGACTGAACCACTATATCGGTATGGCTACTTTGCACGCAGAGAACTTCATAGAATTTACGGTTTTACCTTATATCATTGGGGCGTATGCTGTATTGATGTTGGCTACAGCTTTGGTTAATCGCAAAAAATTTCTATATTTTACCTTTATTACCTTTGTCATTTTTGGTGTAGTAGCAATGGCAGATTTTTGGCGTTGGGAGTACAATTATGGACATAATCTTGACCCTCACGCAGCCATTGTAGTTCCCAATATGTCTTACCAACCTCCACTAATTGGTTTCAAACAACTCCTAAATTTTGGGGCATATTCTATTCCTGATAGTGGAGGTTGGTTGTTTATTTTGAGTGGTGTACTTATCTTATTTACTGTAGTTATGGAGGGAAAATTTTATAAATTATTTGGCAAAAAGCAAACCATAGTATCAGTTATTGTATTGCTAATGACTTCATTAACAGCTTGTTCTCCTACTGAACCTGAACCTATAGTCTTGAACAAAGATAATTGTGAGTATTGCAAAATGACGATTGCTAATGGCAGATTTGGGGCAGAATTGATTACCAAAAAAGGACGTATCTACAAATTTGACGACCTCTATTGTTTGGCAGGCTACATAGAAGAAAAAGGTATTGATGAATTGCAGTTATACTATATTCATGACCATGCCAGCTCTAACTCTCTAATAAATGCTACTCATGCGTTTTACGTAGCTCATGAGCAAATAAAAAGCCCTATGGGTGGCAATGTGGCTGCTTTCGTCAAAAAAGAAGAGGCTGAAAAATTTGCGAAAGACTTAGGAGCAGAGGTAGTGAATTGGGAAAATGTTTTGAAGAAGTTTAAGGAATAAAAACTATGCAAACCAAACTATTTTTTGTTATCGTCTTGTGCTTGTGTGCCTTACGTCTTTCTGCCAAAGTAATTTGGGTAGGACAAACACACCCTTGCAAAACTATCAAAACAGCTTTGCAAATGGCAATGAATGGAGATACGGTCATGGTAAGCAAAGGGCATTACAAAGAAGGTAACTTATTGATAACTAAGTCGATTTATTTTTTTGGAAATGAAATGCCCATCTTAGATGGAGAGAAAAAGCATGAAGTAGTTTCTATCAAAGCCAATTACGTAGTGATGCGAGGATTTAAAGTACAAAACTCTACGTATGCTACTTTAGATGACCCTTGTGGTATCAAAGTCTATGATAGTCAATACGTTACGATTGAAAATAATTGGCTGTATGATAATTTTTTTGGCATTTATTTACAATACAGCCAAAACTGTAGCATCAAAAACAATGAAATTGTGTCTTTTGGCAAGGCAGAACAAGAAATAGGCAATGGTATCCACTGTTGGAAAAGTGATAGTTTACAAATTATTGGCAATAAAATTTCGGGACATAGAGATGGAATTTATTTTGAGTTTGTAACTCACTCTGTTATTTGGCGAAACCTCTCCTTCAATAATATTCGATATGGTCTGCATTTTATGTTTTCTAACAATGATGCCTATTTTACCAATGTTTTTCGAAACAATGGGGCAGGGGTGGCAGTAATGTTCACCAAAAACGTAGTGATGATGAACAATACCTTTACAGAAAATTGGGGAGATGCAGCCTATGGTCTGTTACTCAAAGAAATTTCGGATTGTTACTTAGCAGGAAATAAGTTTTTGAAAAATACCACTGCTATTTTTATGGACGGCACTAACCGTATTAAAGCAGAAAAAAATGTATTAGCAGTGAATGGCTGGGGTTTAAAAATTCAAGCTAATTGTATGGACAATGTGCTAACTCTCAATAATTTTTTGAGCAATACCTTTGATGTAAGTACCAATGGTAGTTTGACTTTAAATACTTTTTACCAAAACTATTGGGATAAATATGAAGGATATGATTTGAACAAAGACAAAATAGGAGATGTGCCTTATCACCCGTTGAGTTTGTTTTCTGTGATAGTAGAAAGTAATCCACCTACTATGTTGTTATACCGTAGTTTTATGGTTACGCTGTTAGACAAATCGGAAAAAGTATTGCCTAGTTTGACCCCTGATAGTTTTGTGGATTTGCAGCCACTCATGCAAGCAATAAAAATATTGTAACTTGTTATCCTAAGGGTTTTTGAAACCCTTAGGATATAAGTAAATGATTATCAAATTATTATGATAAAAATAAACAACCTATCCAAAAAGTTTGGCAGTTTACAAGCCTTAAATCACATCAACCTACACCTATTGGCAGGAGAATGTGTAGCCTTGTTGGGGCATAATGCTTGTGGCAAAACTACCCTTATCAAAAGTATTTTGGGTATGGTTTTGCCCGATACAGGCGAAATTCTATTTAACCAACAACCTATTTGGCAAAATGAAATGTATCGCAAAAACATAGGGTATATGCCTCAAATTGGTCGTTATCCCGAAAACATGACGATTGGGCAAGTGCTAAACATGATAAAGAGTATTAGACAAAATGAAGAAGTAATAGACACTGAATTGTACGAACAGTTTGAATTAGAAAGGTTATTAGACAAAAAAATGAGAACTCTTAGTGGCGGAACAACTCAAAAAGTAAGTGCTATTTTGGCGTTTTTGTTCAACCCACAAGTATTGATTTTAGACGAACCCACCGCAGGCTTAGACCCCTTGGCAGCCGAAATATTGAAAGAGAAGATTGTAAAAGAAAAGCAAAAGGGCAAGTTGATAATAATAACGTCCCATTTATTGAGTGAATTAGACGATTTAGTTACACAAGTAGTCTTTATGCAAGAGGGCAAAATTGTTTTTCATCAAGACGTTAGCAGCCTTCAAGCAAGTACAGGCACTAATAAATTATCTAAAGCTATTGTAGGTATTTTAAAAAATGATAACAAGCCTGTAGCTGTGGACTTCATTCCGCAGTTAATTACACCATAAAGCAACAAACTGAAGTCCGTAGCTACAAATAAAAAAGGTAGTGGTAAAAAATGTATGATAAATAAATATTTGATTATCAATACCTTATGGAACACGGATAACACGGATTTGACAGATAATCACGGATAAACTAAAAAAACAGTAAATATCCGTGTCATCAGCGTCATCAGTGTTCCATTAATAATTGCTTATCAGTAAATTACAAATCATACATTTTTTACCACAACCATAAAAAAATATATGAATAAAATTTTTCAATATGTCATCATTGATATTCTCAAAAACAAAATAGTCTTGACCTATACCATCTTGTTGGGAGTATTGGCATGGAGTACGTTTAGTTTAGAGGACAATGCGTCTAAGGGTTTACTAACTTTGCTCAACCTCATTTTGTTAGTTGTTCCGTTGGTAGCTGTTTTATTTTCAACGATTTACATTTACAACAGCAACGAGTTTATAGAGTTGTTAGTGAGCCACCCCATCAAACGTCAAAAGATTTGGTGGAGTTTGTTTGGAGGATTGGCTGTAAGTTTAGCTGGAGCTTTTTTGTTGGGGGCAGGTGTGCCATTAGTTCTATTTGCCCCTTCTTCTCAAAGTTTTTTGATGTTGGCGGTTGGATTACTCACTACACTGATATTTGTGGCATTGGCGTTTTTAAGTGCCATTTTGAGCAGAGATAAGGCAAAAGGTATAGGTATTGCCATTTTATTGTGGTTGTTTTTTGCCTTACTGTTTGATGGATTGGTCTTGCTTGCTTTATTCCAATTTGCAGACTACCCCATCGAAAAAGTAATGGTGGGAGTAGCTGCCCTCAACCCTCTCGATTTGGCACGCATACTTATTCTTTTACAATTAGATGTAGCAGCTCTATTGGGTTATACAGGAGCTATTTTTAAGAATTTTTTTGGTACAACATGGGGCTTGTGCTTGTCTTTTGCGTTGTTGTTGGTGTGGGTCATTATCCCTTTTGCTATTTCATTGAGGCGGTTTAAGGAGAAGGATTTGTAATAGACACTATGTATTTAGGTGTAATATTTTTTTTAATCATTAATTCAAACTTACTATGACCATCAAAGACATTTTAGAAACTTTAGCAACAGCCACAACACCTGTAGCCAAAGTATTACAAAAAGGAGAGCAATATAAAATAATCGGAATTGGTTTTAAAAAAGGTATGTTGTTAAAAGAACATACTACACCAATAGTAGCCAAACTTATTGTTTTACAGGGAGTTGTGAAATACAAAGAGGGCGTAGAAGAAAAAATTTTAGGGCAATATGATGAAACCCCCATACCTATTGGCGTACTACATTCGGTTGAGGCACTAGAAGATGCTTTGTGTTTGTTGGTGCAAGGGTAAATATTATTTCCATTTAACTAAATAAAACACTATGAAAACTACAATTTCAGACCGACAAACCATAGAGTTATTGGTTAATACTTTTTATGAAAAGGTACAACAAGACGAGCAGATTAGCTACTTTTTTACAATGGTTGTACCTGTTGATTGGAAAAAACACTTGCCTATTATGTATGATTTTTGGGAAAATGTGTTGTTTCATACGGGCAATTTTGAGGGCAACCTCATGCAAAAACATTTATTGTTACACCAAAAAAGCCCATTAGCACCTGCTCATTTTGAGAGATGGCTACAATTATTTACAACCACAGTTGATGAATTATTTGTAGGAGATAATGCCGAAATTATTAAGCAAAGAGCCATGAGTATTGCTACAGTAATGCAGCTAAAGATAAGTAAAATTTGAAGAAATACATTTTACAATAGAGTTTATGAATAATTCCTTCCTACCCTCTCCAAATGGAGAGGGTAGGATGAGGTCATAATAAAAAATTATTCATAAACTCTAATATAAAAACACCCCACAAACACAAAATCGTGAGGTGTTAGTAGCTATTTATAATCAAACTACAACCTAATTAGTGGCTTATTTGGGCAATAATACATCATTGATGACATGAATAACCCCATTGGAAGTAACCACAGTAGCCACAATTTCAGAACCATTCACAAAGGTTTTTTCACCTTGTTTAGTGATTTTTACCTTGCTCCCATTCACTTGTTCAAACTCTTGCCCGTCTTGCAAATATTCTGTTTTTAGCACCCCAACGTAAGTATGATACTCCAAAATATTTTTGAGGTCGTTGATTTTTTCAGGTTTCAACAATCCTCCTACTGTTCCTACAGGTAACTTTTCAAAAGCTGCATTGGTGGGAGCAAACACTGTAAAAGGTCCCGCATTACTCAACGCATCTACCAAATTAGCAGCCTTTACTGCAGCTACTAAGGTGGTGTGGTCTTTGCTACCTACCGCAGTTTGCACGATATTCGGTTGCGAAGTTTCATCTTGAACTGCCGACTGCACTGCCCCCACTTCTTGGGGAGGAGGTGGTGTAGTATTTGCGTCTTGGGTAGTTTCGCCACCACAACTTGCAAGGCTCAAAGCCAATGCAAATAACAAGAAATTATAGCCCTTTTTCATTGAAATACAGTAAGTTAGGTTTATCTGTTAGTACCAACCAAAGGTCTGCAAAGTCTATGGGTTTTGTTTATGATTGTGGTCATAACAAGTAGTTTTTCAGTGTTTTAGGCATTAAATTAGCTATTTATATTTTGAATTTTGCATAGTGTAGGATTTGCAAACCCTATATTATACAAAATTCTGTAAAGCATTAGAGTTGATGAAGTTGTCATCAAAATCTTACTTCCTTGTTACTTCCTATATTCATCAACCCCAATCCTACCCCCATTAAAACAGCTATACCAAATAAAATTTCATTTACAAAGGGAATAAGGGTATAAGAGAAAGAGGCAAATCCTTGTATTGCCAACACCAATTCATTGAGAAAAACTCCTGCAACAAAGGCAAATAAACCATAGTTACTAATTTTGTTTTTTGGTAACAAGTGATTGCTATACAAGTAGTTTAACAAAAAAACTGTTGTAAATGCCAATAAAACTAAATGTAAATAAGCTATGACAACGGTACGAAAACCAAATACCAACTGAGCAAGTGTAGGAAAGGTGATGGCAATTTGTAGAGCAAATTTGATGGATAAAGCCACCCCTACAAATAACCACAAAAACCTTTCTGTAGTAGAGGGCTGCAAGGGAAAACGAAGCACCATCCACAAAAACCAAATCCAAGCCACTACTTGCACTACCGCAGACAAAATGACTACTATATATAACAAATTAGACAAGTCTAACCACAACACAGACAAACCATAAGCAGGCAAACAACTGATAGCCAAAAGCCAGAATATATTTTTTAAATTACTGATAATAAAGCCATTACGCTGTAAATAATCTATTAATAGCCCTGCACACGCAAAGAAAAACCAACCATTGTACTGAAAATGTAAATACCAATAAATAGACGCTAAATAAGAATGTTGCCCTATATTTTTGGTTGCCATCATATAACTCAAGTAAAAAGTGCCAATAGAAGAAATTACATTACACAACAAGGCAAATCGAAACCAATTTGTATTTGCCAAACCCTTGATTGGGCTACTATAAGTGGTGTAATAATGTGAAAAAGCAAAAGCCACCAAGATAGAAGCAGTAGAAAAGGTAATAGACACAGCCCCATAACCCTGAAAAGGAAACGAAAACAACATACCAAAGGCACATAGAAGATTTGCCCACAAGATTTTATCTAAAACATGATTTTGTGTAGTAGATAACCTGTCCTTCAGTGTACCCACCATGAGTACCATTAGGATTTGGGAAATCCAACCCGCAAAAGCAAAGTGTGAATGGGCGTGTTGTAGGTTTTTTTGGTTGAAAAATGGAAAATAAAAGCCTATTTTGTATCGCATCAGTACACCTAAAGCTGCTACTAAAGTCAGGTTGAACAAACAGATTTTTGCCCAATCCTTTGTTTGTAATCTATTCATTGAGAAGACGTTGTAGTTTATTTTTGAGTTTGAATGAGTTAATCAATTAGAGAAAGACCTGTTAAGTAACTCATTCAAACAACAAAGCTACAAGAGCCTTAATAATAAACTTTATGATTGTAGATATAAACTATCTTTTCTTCGTGCATTTTTTTCAATGCTCTGATAACAGTTTCTACTCGTAGCCCTGTAAAATCTGCAATTTGTTGGCGGGTATAGGGTATCAAAAATTGTTGATTAGTTTTAGTTGCTGCCTTCAAATTATCAAAGAAAGTTTGAATACGTTGTTCGGGGGTAGTTGTAATTAATATTTGTGCTTTTTGAGATTTTTCGTAAATCCGTTGAGCAAACACTTGCAATAGACTTTTGTTTGTGTGGGGGTGGTCTTCTATAAGTAATAAAAATTTTTCTTTGGCAAGTCGAAACACAATCGTATCTGTCAAACAAATGGCTGAACTTGGGTAGGGTTTCATAATTAACAATGGTGGTTCTCCAAAACTATCCCCTGCCTGAAAGATACCTTGTATTAGTTCTTTTCCTTCGTCATTTTGGGCTACGACCTTTACAACCCCTTCCATTACTTGGAAAAAGTAACGAGCTTCATTGCCTTCTTGAAACACAAATGCACCTTTTTTAAATTGCTTAGTAGAAGCACCATAGGCAAGAAGTAGATGTGTGTCTATTTGCATAATAAAATTTGTTGTTGTTTAATTATTAGTAAGTAATTGGAAACAATAAATTCTATGGTATAATGTTATCAATTAATTAGTTACTCATGCTTAATTGTTCAGATACTTTTACACTGATAGAAGACTTAACAATCATGTAGTAGATTTAGCACCTAAATTACAGAAAAAAAGGAAATACCGCCACATATTAGATGTTTAGTTTTAAATTGTAAAATAAAAATTTAAAAAAGCTCTATTGAAAATTATAGCTGTATTGAAAAAGGCAAATAAGCTAATTATGAACCACAAATAGATTAGCTATAGAGAATAGAAGAAAAACACTATCATTTGTAGAGTGCCGCCTAGAACTAATCTTCAAGGAATCAACGTAAAGGCGAAGTATGAAAACTCCTAAAAGTCTAAAAACTTTTAGGAGTTTTTGTTAGCCCACAAGTTTTAGCTTACTTTGTGCAAAATTTAGGCAACAAGCATGGATATTTCTGTAATCATACCTGTTTATAACGAAGAACTCAATATTGACCTCCTATTTAACCGTTTGACCAACGTTATGTTGGCTTTGGGCATAAAATATGAATTGATTTTTGTGAATGACGGTAGCAAAGACAACTCTATTCATTTAGTCAAAAAATTAGCAGCACAACACCAAACAGTCCGATACATAGACCTTAGTAGAAATTTTGGTCATCAAGTTGCGGTAAGTGCAGGGATAGACAAAGCCATAGGCAATGCTATAGTGATTATAGATGCAGATTTACAAGACCCCCCCGAACTGATACACCAACTGTACGCAAAAATGCAAGAAGGGTATGATGTAGTCTATGCTAAACGCAATTCTCGGAAAGGCGAAAGTTTCTTGAAACTCTTTACGGCTCGGCTGTTTTACCGTATTTTATCGTCTATCACGTCTGTAAATATTCCTGTAGATACGGGTGATTTCCGAATTATTAGCCGTAGAGTAGTAGAGGCTCTTAAACAAATGCCCGAAACTAACAAGTATTTGCGTGGACAAATTGCATGGATTGGCTACGAACAAACCTACGTAAGTTATAACAGAGAAGAACGAAATGCGGGCAAAACGGGCTACACTTACCGTAAAATGTTCAAATTAGCCTTAGACGGCATCACCGCCTTTTCTAATTTTCCTATCAAATTAGTTACTTTCATGGGCTTTTTTGTATCTGCCATTGCTTTTATCATGATTTTGGTGTCGTTTTATATCAAATATTTTACGAACCTCAACACCGTACAAGGTTGGACTTCTTTAATGGTAGGTTTAATGTTTTTTGGAGGCGTACAACTCATTAGCTTAGGCATTATTGGCGAATATATTAGCCGTATCAACACTGATGTACGCAAAAGACCTTTGTATTTGGTCAAAGAAAGTAATATTGAACAAGAATAAGTATTGAAACCTATAAGGTTTTTTAACCTTATAGGTTTTTTTAGTTGATTGGTTTACTCCAAACCACCCACAGCTCTTTCCAATCTCGCCAAACCTAATTCGTAATCTGTAGCTGCGTTTACTTGGCTAATTTTTGCATTCAACAAAGCCACTTCTGCATCTACCAAATCCGAAGTAAGAGATAATCCTTGTTTTACTCTGTTGTTCGTTACTCTGTAGTTTTCTTCTGCTTGTTTCACTGTTTCATTTGCCAAGTTTAACCTTGCCAAAGCATTTTGCAGACTTAAAAAATGTTGGGTAATTTCTAAAGCAATATTGTCTTTATTAAAACTATTGAACTCTTGTGCTTGCAAAGCCTGTAATTTATACTGTTCGGCTTGATGTTTTGGGATATTCCAATTCCACAAAGTCCAAGAAAGCACCAAACTTGCATCGCCGGTTTCCTTAAATTTTGCTTCTTGTGGAAAAACCCGTTGGTTGGGGTTAGCATAGTAGCCATTTACTTGTGCCACAACTTGCGGTAGATAACCTGCTTTGGCTATTTTTTCGCCTACTTCTGCCGTTTTCACATTCAAGTCATTCATTTTTAATTCCTGACGTTGGCTATATGCCTTTTCTATCAATTCGGGCAAATTTGCCTTCACTGTTTGTGAAGTATTAGGTGTAGATTTAAGGTCGTTTTTAATGGTCAAATCTTGGTTCAGTTGCATATTCAATGCAGCATTCGCAATATTAATAGTATTCTGAATTTCTGTTTTCTGCAACTGTATGTTATATAATTGTACTTTCAGTTTTAACAAATCACTTTCTGTTGCCATACCCACTTTCACCATGTTTTCAAGGTCTTTGATACGGGCATTCACTTGCGTTTCAGCTGCATTCAACTGCTCCAAACCCTGTTGGGCTTTGTATAAATTCCAATATGCTAATTTTACATTTAAAATGACATCTGCCTTGTCTTTGTCATAACTCAATTTATTCATTTCCTCTCCTAACTTAGCTATTTTCAAGCCATTACGTACTTTTCCACCTGCATAAATAAGTTGTTGTAAAGTAAGTTGGTTATAGAACTGGTCGAGAATTTGAGGGTTTAAGGCTTGTCCGCCACCTTCAGTAGAAGGCGGAAAAATCAAAGGTAAACCGTTGCGTGTGTTTAAGGTGTTAATACCTGTGTAAAGAGGCGTAAGTACTGGCGTAAGAGAACCTGCAAAATCTATAGCAAAAGGCTGAATGTTATTACTCAAACGGGTGTAACGTGAGGTTAAACTCAAGGTTGCCCATTGCCCTGCTGCGGTTTCTTTGTATTTTAGTTGTGAGGCTTTTATTTTGTAATCGGCAATTTTCAAGAGTTTGCTTTTGCCTGTGGCTGCTTCTACGGCTTCTTGTAGTGTAATTGCTTGTGTGGTGCTTTGCCCTTTTGCCAAATATGTGAATAAAATAAGGCATAAAGAAAGTAAAAATCTATTTTTTTTCATGTTTTAAAGGAATTTTGCTCGCCAAAAATATTTAGGAAACTTTTTAAGTTTTTTGAGTTTCCTAACGCAAAGGAACAGCAAAGGTTACAGTTTTACAAGTATTTATCACAAAATTTAATACTAATACAACGCATAAATTTTATAGGGGGCTTTGCGAGTGCAGAAATATTTTTATTTTTGTGAAAGTTTCCATCTTAAATCAAGCAACAATGAATTTTCCAGAAAATCTCCGTTACACCAAAGAACACGAATGGGTACGCATAGAAGGCGACACAGCCTATGTTGGCATTACAGATTTTGCTCAAGGTGAGTTGGGCGACATTGTATATGTGGACATCAACACCATAGGACAAAATGTAAATGCTGGCGACATTTTCGGCACTGTAGAAGCCGTAAAAACAGTTTCTGACCTTTTCATGCCCGTTACAGGTGTGATAGAAGCCTTTAATGAAACTCTTAACACTTCGCCTGACTTGGTAAATAATGACCCTTACAATGCAGGTTGGATGGTAAAAGTAAAAGTGGCTAATGTAGCAGACGTACACGCCTTGTTATCAGCAGCAGATTACAAACAAGTAATTGGCAAATAGGCATATTACCAAACTATTATTGTTTAAACTTTCCAAGTTCCTCCAAACTTGGAAAGTTTTTGTAAGTGTGCCTATTCTTGGCTAATTTTACCCTTAAAAAACTACAATGGTTTCTTTTTACCCCGGTCCCTCGCAATTAGCTACCAATACACGCCAATATTTAGTAGAAATTTATGATAGTGGTATCCTAAGCCGTAACCACAGAAGTTCAGAGTTTATCAAGGTTATTGAAAATATGGTAGCTCTACTCAAAACTAAATTACAAATTCCGCAAGATTACAGTGTTTTCTTTATTAGTTCTGCTACAGAGGCTTGGGAAATTATAGCTCAATCATTGATAAAAGAACAACAAACTTTGCACTTTTTCAATGGTGCTTTTGGTGAAAAATGGTACAAAACTACCCTACAACTTACACAGCAAGCCATTGCCTCACCTATTTTATTCAAAGACGCAAGTACAGATTTTTACGTGGCACAAGCCCAAAGCCTGCCTCACAACAAGCATAAAGAACTACCTATTTTGTGCCTAACTCACTGCGAAACTTCTAATGGTACGTACATTCCTACCAATATTTTACAAACAATTCGCCACCATTTTGCAGATTGGTTAATTGCCATAGATGCTACTTCTTCTTTGGGTGGCATACACATAGATTTTGAAAGTCTTGATGTTTGTTTTGCCTCTGTGCAAAAATGTTTGGGCTTACCTGCGGGATTAGGCTTGATGATTTGCTCACCCAAAGCCATAGCACAAGCTGAACACATAGGACACCGCCAACACTACAACAGTGTATTGAACTTGTATGAAATGGCACAGAAAAACCAGACGACACATACGCCTAATATGTTGGCTATCTGTTTATTAGAAAAAATATTGTTAGAAAGAAGTTTTATCAATGAAATTCATCAACTACTTGTTGATAGACATACAAGCATTTCTAATTTTTTAAAGCAAAACCATTATACTTGTTTAGACATAGACATTCCTTCGCCTACAGTGGTAGCTGTAACGGGTACGCCTGAATGGATAAAGACTATGAAACAAAATGCTTTATCAGAAGGAATTTTATTGGGAAATGGATATGGGAATTGGAAAAATACTACTTTTCGTATTGCTAATTTTCCTTCAATTACAAATAGCCAAATAGATAAGCTATTTAGCTTCTTAACTTTATATAGTGCAAAAAATTAGCAGTAAACAATTATAAAAACTGTTTACTGCTAACTGATAACAGAAAACTTATTCCACCACCAACCGTTTCGTAGCCGTTTGCTCACCGTCTTGTACTTTGATTAAGTACACCCCAGCAGCTAACCTACTCACATTCAAATTAGTGTGTAAACTTTGGCTTTGTGAGGTTT